>Ga0214919_10006919_pt1 | contig 15427 bp, 13 predicted proteins | sample LL1503_MetaG_FD_177994 | JGI IMG/M metagenome (GOLD analysis project Ga0214919, IMG submission 177994) | Freshwater microbial communities from Lake Lanier, Atlanta, Georgia, United States - LL-1503 | ecosystem: Environmental > Aquatic > Freshwater > Lake | place: USA: Georgia | collected... | reverse complement strand
CAACGCCAAGAACCGCCTGATAAGCCGCCCTATCGAACCATTCAAGGCGAGTTAGACAAGGCGCTAGCCGATCTTTTTCAATTGCGCATTCTGACTTCGGGGGCCAGTCGAACGGACTCCGGTGTGCACGCCGACGCCCAAGTTGCCGCGTTCACCGTTGAAACAAAGATTCCAATTGAGCGAATTCCCGCCGCGCTCAACACGCGTCTGCCTGGCGACATGCGCGTGTTGAAAGCATGGTTGCCGATTGAGGATTTTGATCCAGTGCGCGACGCGGTGGAAAAAGGATATCGCTATGAAGTTTCACATGGTGATCATTTGCGTGTGCGTCCAATTTTTGATCGGCGCACGGTTTATTTTTCGCCGCATCACATGAATGTCGAGCCCATGAAATTGGCCGCGGCGTTGTTTGTTGGCAAGCATGACTTCAAGGCGTTCGCGCATTCAGCCCATGGACGCGAATGCACCGTTCGCACTATCTTCTCATGTGAGGTGCACGCATTGAACACGGACAGAATTGTGATCGATATTTCTGGCGATGGCTTCCTGTACAACATGGTCAGAATTATCGCTGGCACAATCACAGAAATTGGGCGCGGTCGCATGGAGTCCAGCGCCATTCAAGCCGCGTTGCAAAGTGGCGACCGGCAACTGGCTGGGCCAACATTGCCGCCCGAGGGATTGCGCCTGAAATGGATTCGCTATCCGCAGGAAAAATCGCAGGAGCCCATGTAATGCGCCAACGCCGCAACACATGTGCAATACTCGCCTTGCCGGCGCCATGCGCGCGCCGCACGGTTGCTTCACTTGCCGTGTTGGCATGCATTCTATTTTTCAATTTTGTTTGCGCGCCCACGGCCGCCGCGCAAATACTGCATCTTGATGCGCCGCCAAATCCAGCGTGGCCAACTCCTTCATCGGTGACCGTGCTTGCGGACGCGCTGGTGCGCGAAGCTGACAAGTTGGATGCCGCGGCGAAAAGTCCATCCGCGCAAGCGGCGTGGCGGCGTATGGGCGCGGTCATTTTGCACACGCACGGCGCGGCGCCACTTTCAGCATCATCGCCCGCGGCGATCGCCTTGATCATGGTGGCCATTCGAAAAGATATGGATCCACATTTGAACACGCCCGCGGCGGAGTTGTTCGCCGCGGAATGGAACGCGCGTGCCGACGCGAACGCCGACCCCATGCCGGATTTCGCCAGACTTTTGGCTGGAATAGCCGAGATGCCCGCCGTTGCGCCCCAACCATGCGCCTGCGAAGAGGGAAATGAATTACTAAAAAAAATTCTGCCTGTTTCAACGGCGGCTAGCACCGCGCCCGATCTGATGGAGTCCGCCGCGGCTGTTGTGAATGCCGCTCATCAAGCCGCGATCGCATTGTGCGCCATGAATAAATACGCCTTTGAAAATAAGGACGCGCGCAAAAAAATCACCGATCAAGTGAACGACGCGGTCAAAGGCCTGAATGATCCCGCCACCCGAGCCGAATCAATTGTGCAGTGCGAAAAGATTGGCGCCATGGGTCAATGTATTGAAGCATTGAATCAATACCGAGCCCTAGTCGGCGCGCCCAGTGCCGCCAAATCGGATCGCATTCCCGAGGCACTGCGAGTGTTGAACGCCAAAAAAGATCCGGCAGAAGCGGCGCGAGCGCTGAAGCGAGTGGCGCAAATTATTTCATGGATGGCGCAAGCCCGGCAAGTCAATGTGGATCAAATCGCCCCACCGCTGCGTAATTTTGCGCGCTCTCTCAAACGCAAGGCTACTTCCCAAGAGCAACTTGGACTCGCTCGCGTGGAGTCGCTCACCAAGAGTGGTTTTGACGCCAACGATCCCGCGCTCGCGACCATCTTCGTGGCGCAGGAGCAATTGGTGCAAGACATCAACACGCTTGAGCGATTAAGCCTTGCGCTAAACAGCACGCCAAACAATCAAAGCAAGCAAACTAAGGAAACCAAGCAACTCATTGCGGTCATACAAACCTTGTGCGCGGGTCTGAATGATCAAAGTTTTTCAGATCTCTTTCGTGAGCGCATTCAGTCCATGGATCGTCAACTAGAACTTCTGCTGACGGCGCAAAAGACTCCCAACATGTCCGCGGCCGTGCAAGCCGAGGTGGCCATGATTCACCAAAGGTGGCTGAATGCCTGGGCCGCTAATTCTCCTGCAAAAGCCCTTGAAAACATAGAAGATTTTGTTCGTTGGGCGGCTGCAAAACGCGCTCTTGACGCGCTTGACGCCGCTCCATCTGAGTGGCCGTCCGCCCGCTTGGATTGGGCCGCCTCGCGCGACGCGTTGCGTTTGTGTGTCAGCGATGGTGACGGCGCGTTGGCAAACGACAACCTGAAAGCCATGAAACCATTTCTTGCGCCACTACGCAATGACGCGGCGGCTTCTTTGGCGTGCGGATTGCGTTTAAGTCAATCGGAAAAAATTTCCTCCGAAACTTCCGCGGTCACGCGCGATCTATGCGCCATGCAGAATGACAAAAGTGTGAAAGTGATCGCGGCGTTGCTGCGCTTGGAGCAGGAACGACGAACATTGCTCAAGACCAATCCACAAGCCGCGGTTGAATTCTTGAAGGCGCGCAATGAATGGGTGGCGGAGCTTGCGCCTTCACTGCAAGACCGTCTCCCTGATGGATTGCTTCCGCCGGCCACTCCGTGATATTTTTCGAACTCACATAGGATATGGATCACCACCAATTTGGAGAAAACCAGCATGAATATCGCGGTAATTGCAGCGCATCCAGATGATGCTGAACTTGGTCTGGGGGCAACCATGGCCCTGCTTGTTTCGCAAGGTCACCGCGTCATTATTATTGACGCCAGCAACGGCGAGCCCACGCCCTTTGGCGATGTGGCCACGCGCGCGCACGAAGCCGCGCAGGCCGCCACCATTCTTGGCGTTGAGCGCATGAATCTTGGATTGACCAACCGCGCCATCACACATGATCTTGCGTCGCGCCACGCGCTTGCCGAGCAACTTCGGCTCAACACAATCGACATTATGTTTGTGCCGCATCCACTGGACGCGCACCCTGATCATGTGGCGTTGACAAAAATTTGCGTGGACGCGCGCTTTGACGCCAAGTTGACCAAGTGCGCAATTCCTGGCCAAGCGCACCACCCGCGGCGTCTGTACCACTATTTCTGCACGCACCTGAAGCATGTTCCGCAGCCAGATTTCATAGTGGATTGCGCGGGATTTGCGCAGAAAAAAATGCAAGCTATTGCCGCTTATAAGAGCCAGTTTCAAGCCAACGCCAAGAATCATTCCATTCCAAACTGGGTTGAATCCATGGGGCGTTTCTATGGCAGCCGCATCAACTCTGAATTTGGCGAGCCCATCTCCTCACCAGAGTGCGTGGGCGTGCCTGACATTGCGGCGCTGTTGCCGTAATTGTCGCGTGGACGCGCGTTCATTGTTCAACTGAGCTTGCGCACAATATCTACCAAGGTTTGCGCCACATGCGACCGCTGCGCCGCGGTGAGCTCGCCAAAAATTGGTAGAGCGATTGTTTCTTTGGCGGCGCGCTCCGCATGTGGAAACACGCCTGGGCGGTAGCCCAAGTTGGCGTAGCACTCTTGTTGATGTAATGACAGCGGATAATAAATCTCAGTTCCAATTTTGCGCTTGGTCATTTCATCGCGCACTTGATCGCGAATGGCGCCAGGCACGCGCACAACATATTGATTGTAAATGTGGCGGCCCTTGTTCAGCGCGGGATAGCGAAGCGCTAGTCCGCCCGCGTCCACCGCGGTGCGGCTATCAGTGGCGCCGGCGTCCTTGAAGAAGGTGTCGTACCACGCGGCGTTCTTCTGGCGCGCCGCGCCCCAAGCGTCCAAATGACGCAATTTCACCGACAAAACCGCTGCTTGCAGCGCGTCCAAGCGGCTGTTCATTCCAATTTCCTTGTGGAAATACTTTGGCTCCATGCCGTGATTGCGCAAACGCTTCATGCACGCGCCCAATTCATCATTGTTGGTGGCAATGATTCCACCGTCGCCAAAGCCGCCTAAATTTTTACTTGGAAAGAAACTATACGTACCAATGTCGCCGCGCGAACCGACACGCACTCCGCGATGATCCTCCGTGCCAATGGCTTGCGCGCAATCCTCTATCACCGCAACCTTATGGTTCTTGGCGATGGCCAAAACAGAATCCAAGTCCGCGGCCTGACCAAACAAGTGCACTGGAATAATCGCCTTGACTTTCTTGCAGCACCCAAACGCCTCCTCCAAACTCTTGGGGCAAATGTTGTACGTGGCGGGATCAATGTCAACCATGATCGGCTGCGCGCCCAAACGCGAAACACTTCCCGCCGTGGCGAAGAATGTGTAGGTGGGCATGATCACCTCGTCGCCAGGACCAACCCCAATCGCTTGCAACGCCAACACAATGGCGTCGGAACCATTGGCGCAACCAATGGCGTGCTTGCAAGAGCAATACGCCGCAATTTCTTTTTCCAACTGATCAATCTTTGGACCGCCAATAAAGTATTGGCTCTCAATCACCTCATGCACCACGGGTTCAATTTCATCGCGAATGGTGGCGTATTGCGCCTTTAAATCAAGAAGCGGAACGTTGATGTCGGTGGCTTGGGCTGTAAGCATTTCGCAAGTGTAGTGCGCAAGCGCGCAATCGACAAAGGTCGCAAGAGGGTAAAGCGCCGCGTCCACTGGCGCGATTTTTTAGCGGCCCGTGCTGCCAAAACCGCCCGCGCCACGAGCCGTATCTGAAAGTTGCTCAACTTCGTGGCACTGCGCGCGCGCCACCGGCGCAATCACCAGTTGCGCAATGCGCATTCCATGCGTCACGGTGAAGGCCACACGACTGAGATTGATCAGCGGCACCTGCACTTCGCCGCGGTAATCAGAGTCAATGGTGCCCGGCGAATTGGGGATGCCAATTCCGTGATTGGTGGCAAGGCCGCTGCGCGGACGAACTTGCCCTTCCCAACCAACGGGCAGCGCCATGGCAAAGCCGCAAGAAATTTTGGCAATGTCACCGGCGCCAATCACCATATCTTTTTCCAGGCACGCGCATAGATCCATACCCGCGGCGTGCGCGCTGTGATAGTTGGGCAGCGTGGCCGCGGGATGAATGCGCTTAAGTTGCAGAATGATATTTGCCGCGTCGTGTGCCACATCAGCAGAGTAGCGACAAGACATTTGGGCAAGATTATTTTCTTGCAGCCTTGGAATTTTTTTCTTGCGCCGCAACCTTGTTGGCCGCGCGCTTGGTGGCCTTCACGCCCTTCTTCAAATTGGCAATAGTTTGCGCCACTTCTTGAGCGTGACCCTCAGGTTTGACCTTGTCCCAACGAGCGGCCACGGTGCCATCAGGTGAAATTAAAAAAGTGGTTCGTACCACGCCCATGTATGGTTTTCCATACATTATTTTTCGCTGCCATACACCCAATTTCATGGCAAATGGCGCGCGTCCCAATTTGTCCGGCGTATCCACGATCAAACGAAATCCCAAGGAAAATTTATCAGCAAACTTTTTGTGGCTATCGGCGCTGTCGCTGCTCACGCCAAAAATTTCCGCGTCCAGTTTGTCAAATATCTTGGAGAGGTCGCGAAATTCGCAAGCCTCCATGGTGCAGCCTGGGGTGTCGTCGCGCGGATAAAAATAAATCACGCTGTAGCGACCCTTCAAATCGCTTGAACCGAACGACTTGCCCATTGAATCCTTCAACAGAAATGCAGGGATCTTTGCACCAACTTTTAACAGCGGCATAGAAACAACCTTTCGGAACAAGCAGAGAAAATTTCAACTATCACGGCGATAGTCAAGTTCTGGTCGACGGGAACCCTGCGCTGCAAGCTCAGGTGTGCGCCAACATCCAATCCAACGCCCCGGTTCAATTTCGTGCAGGCAATACGGCTCGCGCTCAGACTCAAGCCGCGGCCGCGCCTCTTTGGGAAGTCCTGGCCACCACGGAATCACGCCACGCTCAGCGCCTGGCAGTTTCCGAAATTCGGCGGGATTTCCAGTGACTTCCTCAACTGTAGTCAATCTACGCAATCGATGTTGCAAGCCAGGAATACTGGAGAAAAGCCCGCGCGTGTATGGGTGCATGGGTCGATCAAATAGCTCAAATACCTGCGCATATTCCACAACTCTGCCGCCGTACATCACGCACACAACATCCGCGTTCTCCGCCACCACGCCAAGATTGTGCGTGATCAACATAATGGCCATGCCGCGTGAGCGTTGCAGATCGCGCAGCAGTTCCAGAATTTGCGCTTGAATGGTCACGTCAAGCGCGGTGGTTGGTTCGTCAGCCAGCAACACCGTGGGTTGACACACCAGCGCCATGGCAATCATCACGCGTTGGCGCATGCCGCCGGAAAATCGGTGCGGATATTCATCAAGCAACTCGCTCTTGCCGCGCTTGAGCGCCATGGCGTCGCTTTTAAATCGCTCCTTCAAGCGATTGTAAATTCCAACCGTCTCCAGTGAATCAATTGCGCGCTCAATGGCCTCTTCCACGGTGACTTTTTGATGCAGCAAAATCGCCTCAAGAATTTGATCGCCGATGGTGTAGACCGGATTCAAACTTGTCATGGGCTCTTGAAAAATCATGGCCACACGACCGCCACGCACGCTTAACATTTGCTGCTCTGAAAGTGAAAGCAAGTCAGTTCCTTCTAATAAAATAGTTCCGCGGTCAACGCGTCCAGGTGGCGATGGAACAAGTTGCATGGTGCTAAGCGCGGTCACGCTTTTTCCGCAACCTGACTCACCCACAACCGCCAATGTTTGCTGAGGAAATACGCTCATACTTACGCCAGCCACGGCCTGAATGCGCGGCGCGCCGGGATTGCTGGCGTTGTCAAAACTCACCGCCAAGTCCGCCACTTCAAGCACGGGCTTGGTCAATACTTTTCCGTCGGCGCGTGCTTGAACCGATGCGTGAATGTCTGCCATTAGTGGGCCGCCTTGCGAAGTTTGGGATCGATCGCGTCGCGCAACGCTTCGCCAAGCATATTGTAACTCAACACGCTCAAGAAAATAGCGAGTCCAGGAAACACCGCAAGCCACCACACAAATGTTCCCGTGCTCGCCGTGGCGCTTGAAAGCAATTTGCCCCAACTGGCTTGTCCATCAGGGCCAAGTCCTAAGTAACTCAGCGTGGCTTCAATACTGATCGCGGCGGCAATTGAAAAGCTTGCGTCAACCAATACGGGCGTGACGCCGTTGGGCAACATGTGGCGGAATAAAATGGCGCGCAGCGGCAAGCCCACCGCTTGCGCGGCTTGCACAAATTCTTGTTTGCGAAGTTTCATGAATTCCGCGCGCGTGAAGCGCGCCGCGCCTGTCCACGAGAACATTCCAATGATGGCCATCATCATGTAGGTGTTGCGCGGCAACACGCCGGCGGCCACGATGAGCAAGAACAACACCGGCACCGCCATGAAGATTTCCACAATGCGGAATAGCAATAAGTCAATCCAGCCGCCAAAATACCCCATGATTGCGCCAATGGTCACGCCGATCAACACCGAGAGTCCGGTGGAAACCAAGCCAATGGAAATGGACAAACGGCACGCCCACAACATTTGCGCCAACACGTCGCCACCAAGCGCGTCGGTTCCCATGATAAAAAATCTTTTTCCAAATGGCGTGCCCTTCCAACTTTCTAGATTGGGCAACTCCTCCACCATGGCGCCTGGCGGCGCGGCAACCATGTCGCTGCGCGTGTAAAGCGGCGACCACGGAATGGGCGCCCACACGCAGCGTATTTTTCCGGAGGCTTCGTTGTCCATGTAGCGCTCATAGTTAATTAATGTTGCGCCACCCGCGGTCACGGAAATAGTTCCGCTGATGGCGGCTACGGCAAGCGCGCTTGCCACGCGTTTCCAAAGTGAGTCAACAGATGGAATCCACGCCGCAACGCAAGCGGCGCCAAGCGAAATAACCGCGGCAATGGGCCAGCCGCCATTGTTGCCACGCGCGATTTCTTTCAACCACGGCGCGCGCAAAGATTCGCTGGCCCATTCAATAAGCATCGGCGCCAACACCACAATCACGCCCGCTTGAATGGCCGCAACCACAAACATGCCCGTTCGTTGTGAGCGTGTGAGCGAGCGTGGACCAATTAAAATCCACGGCGCGCCCACAAACACGCCCAGCAATAAAAGCCAATCTGTAGCCGTTAAATTGGCTAAAAGCGGCCACGATCGGCTGGTCACTTCGCCACCTGCGCCAATCTGTTCAATCATCCACGGATGCGAATTTGCGATCAGCGGCGCGAAGATGGCGAAGAAGGCGATCAAAGAAATCCAGAACAATCCAAAGCGCGCGCCGTTGCGTTTCAGCACGCGGCCCCACGCATCTGCCCAAAAACCTTTGGCGCGTGTTTGTCCAACGCCGCGCATGGCGTCGATGCCGGAAATCATGGTTGGCGCTTCTTGATTGATGTCACTCATAACTCACCCGTGGATCCGCGACCGCGTAGAGAATGTCGGCCAGCAACAACGCGAACACATTCACCGCGGCAATCATGAGCGTGTCGGCCAAAATTAAATCGCGATCATTATTTGAAATGGCATCCAAAATAAGGCTGCCCATGCCAGGCACGCTGAAGATGCGCTCCACCACAACACTACCGCCCAACATGGCGGGAAAAATTCCAACGAACATGGTGATCAGTGGCAACAAACTATTTCGAAACACGTGGCGCACCACCACATCATTGCGCGCCACGCCCTTGGCTTTGGCGGTGCGCACATAATCGGCGCTGAGATTGTCCAACATGCTGGCGCGCGTCTGCTTGGAAAGAATGGCGAAGGAGCCGTAGGTCAAGCACAACACCGGAAGCGCGATGTGCCACACCAAATCAAGAAGCCAGCCGCAATGCCACGCGCCCGCAAGATTGGTGCTGGGCAAAAAAGCCATTGTGTCCGCAGTGGTGTCGTGCAAACCACTCACCGGAAATAATCCAAGGTATTGATTGTTTGCAAGGAAACCGATCGCAAAAACACCGGCAAGAACAGTTGGAATGGAATACAGCGACAAGTACAGAACGCCAGTGAGCGTGTCAAACCAACTTCCTCGGCGCACGCTTGCGATGACGCCTGTGGGAACCGCGATGAAATATGAAATTGGAAACGCGATCAAATTAATCAGCAGCGTCACGGGCAACGCCTCAATGATCAAGTCCCACACTGGTCGATTCTTGGAGAACGCCACGCCAAAGTCGGAGGTGTCAAGCGAAACAAGATTTGGAATAATTGGAAATCCGCTTTTTGGATATGGCCCCGCCATGAATGCGATGGTGGCGCGCTGACGAGTCTCTTCCGCGAGCGCCCACTTGGCGTCCATGGACTGTGCGGCGTCAAACAATTTAACGCGCGCAAGTGCAAGCTGAGCAACGTGCTGCGCTGCAACGGAAGGAGCCACCAGATTTTTCTCCCCGTTCTTGTTTGACGCAACTTTGGCGGGCGCGGCGCCAGAACTTGCGGAGATATTTTCAGACTGGGCTTTTGCGGCTGCCGCTTGCGCTGCATCAAGCACAATTAAAACATCCGCAAAGTCATTGGGCTTGGCGCCACCCTTGCCATCAAGCCGACCAACAAGCGGCTCGCCAACCGCGCGCGCCACATCCGCCAACGCGTCGCGAAACAAACGCACCGAACCAACATAACTACGACGCGCGCCCTCGGCGTCGCGCTGAAGCGCTTTAAAATCGGCAATTTGGCTCTCATCTGTGCTTGGCGTAAACACCACGCTTGGCATGGCTGGCGGTGGAAACACCTGCGGCAACGACGGCGCAGGAATGGGCCGCGGCACACTCACGCGCTCGCCACCAGGCATGCGCAAATCACGCGTGCCAAATTTAATCGGCGAAATACTGCTCAACCATTTTGCATATTGCACAATCACTGGATCGCTTAATCCGTAGCGATCTTCCAAATACGCTTGCTGTTGCGCGATGCCCGTTGTGTTGCCTTGGCCACCCGCGGCTTGCATGGAGGCGCCAATTCCACCCGGCGCCAATGCCAGCAACATGAACACCATCAATGTAATTCCCAACAACGTGGGAATCATCAACAGCGATCTGCGGACAAGGTAGGTGACCATGCGTGGACTTTCGCGTCAGTTCTTCACGGGAACCGCGGACACACTGAAAAATTCCTGCGGCTCAAGCGCGGTCTTGTAGGTGTTCACATTTCCAAAGTCACGCTTCACAAAGCGCAGCCACGGCGCCACGCGAATAAATGTGTACGCCTGATCCTCCGCAACGCACGCTTCAAACTGCCGCCACACTTGCATGCGTTCGGCTTCGTTCATGGCGCGGCGCCCCTTCTCAATCAACGCGTCGCACTGCGGACTGTTCCACTGCGTAAAATTATCGCCGCCTTCCTTAATGCTTTCACTGTGCCAAATCTGGCGCGGATCGCTCTCGGGCGCGTTGTTGCCCCACCCCATGGTTATGGCGTCAAAGTCCCGCAATTTTAGCAATTCTTGATAGCGGCTCCAATCCACTGGACGCGTTGTCATGATAATTCCGGCCTTGCCGAAACTGTCCTTCACAAAGCGCGCAACGCGCTCGCTGATCTCACCGCCAGTGGCGTAGGTGTATTCAAAGGTGAACTTGTCGCCCTTCTCATTTTCCAAAATGCCGTCGCCGTCGCGATCTTTCCAACCCGCCTCGGCCAAAAGTGATTTTGCTTTTTCCAGATCAAATGGAAGCGGCGCGACAGATGGATCGCTTCCAGGACTTTCTGGATTCACGGGACCCTTGGAGACAATTCCAATGCCATCCCAAATATCGCGGATCATTTTCTCGCGGTCAAGCAACATGGTCATGGCGCGGCGCACACGCTTGTCGGCGAACGGCGTCAAGCCCTTGCCAGCGCGCGGACCACATTGCCACGCGATGAAACTGTATCCACAGCGCATGTTGGTCCACTTCAGGGCGTAATTTGTTTTCTCAAAGTCCGCCTCCTCTTTCATGATCTTGTTGAACTGCGGACTTGTTGGAAGCATCATGGAACCTTCGCCATTGCGATACGCCACCAAGCGTCCAAGATCATCTTTGATGGTGCGAAAGCGCAAGCTGCCAAGCGGCGCGGGCGCGGCCCAATATTGCTCGTTGCGAACCAGCACAACATCTTGGCCAGGCGTCCATTGATTCTTCAAATCGTCAGCGTTTTTAGGCAGTTTCTCCAAGCGAAATTGCCCGGAGCCCATCATCATTCCAGTGGACTGGTTGATTTGCGACGGCTCAAATGTGCCGTAGTAATGCTTGGGCAAAATCGGATCGCCAAACGCCGTGAGAATATTGGTGAACAGCGGCTCTTTGAAAATAAATTCCACTGTGAGGTCATCAATCACCTTCACATCTTTCAAATTGTCCTGCGTGCTGCGCGTGCGCTCGGCCTCGATCAGCGGATTGTTGATGAAGTCAATGTAGGTGTAGCGAACATCCTCGCTTGTCACAGACTGACCGTCGCTAAAGCGCGCCAATGGATTGATGTGCGCGCGAATCCACAAGCCGTCGGGATCAATTTGCCAACCATCTGCAAGCTGTCCAACCATTTTCAAAGTGCGCGGATCAAATGTTCCAAGACTTTCAAAGACGCGATCATTGACGCGCGTTGAATACACGTCGCTGGAAATGTATGGCGTAAGTTTGGCGGGTTGCGCCTCGAACAATTCCGTGAACTCGCCGCCCACGGCGTAACCAGGAATTTTTGCGGGATCAGTTGCGGCGGTCGGCGCTTTCCATTGCTCCACTTTCACACCAGGGCGCGCCCATGCGGTACCGCTGACAGTGGCGCTTGCGTTGGCCGCGGCGCCTGAATTCACCACAACGCCCGCTGGCGCCACACGAATTTGCTGAATTCGTTTCTCAAGCTCAAGCAACCGATCATCCACGCGCTGCAACAACACCCATTGTCGATCCCGCTGCACCATCAACAGCCACATGGAAAGCGCGATGCCAAGAAGGAGAACCAAAAACACGAAATCTTTGAAGCCAAATCCGTTTTTCATAAGGGTTGGCAGCGTATCACCACATCAACACATTGGGCAACGCGCATTCATCCCGCCGAAGCAGGATCAAGGCGATCACGCAACCGATCCGCCGCGAAATTAAGCGTTAACAAGGCGAATGCGATCACAGAGCACGGCGGCAGCAAGAGCCACCAACGCCCCTTCACCAAATTTAATTCGGGCAACCCCGCGGCCGCCAAATTTCCAAGGCTTGGAAGTGGATCGCGAATTCCAATTCCAAGAAAGCTTAAAAAACTCTCGCTTAAAATTGCGCCAGGCACCGCAAGCGCCGCGTACGCCGCCACCGGTCCCGCCAAGTTGGGCAGCAAGTGCCACCAGAAAATTCTGCCCGTACCCGCGCCGGCCGCGCGCGCCGCCTCCACATAAGGTCGCTCGCGCAGCGACAACACTTGCCCGCGCACCACCCGCGACATGGTCAACCAACCCACGCCAGAAATGGCGACAAGCATGGTGAAAAAATTCAACACTTGCCGCGAGGTCGGCGCAAAGTCTCCCAAGGCGCGCTCGGCGAATCCATCCACGGCAACGCCAAGCAACGTGACCAACAACATGGATGGCAACGCGTACAACACGTCAACTGATCGCATGAGCACGCTGTCCACGCGACCGCCAAACCACGCCGCAGCCGCGCCCCACAATACGCCAACCGCGGTGGCCACCAATGCAGCCGAAATACCGAGCGACAAACTAATCACGCTTCCAGCGCATAAACGCGCCAAAACATCGCGGCCAAGTCGATCAGTTCCAAGCAGCATGGCGGGCACATATTGATTGGCTTCGCGTGCGTGTTGCGCGCGCTGCAACGCCAAGTCATCCGCCAACCATGCTGGAGGCATCAAACTTAATTGCAAATTGCCCGCGGCCCAGCGTGGCGCGGAAACATTTCCACTGAGCGTGACTTCGCCAAATGCCCACGGCGTTGACAACGCAAGCACGGCAAGCAAAGCAACCAACAACCACACGCCAATACCCAATCGATTTTTATTTGCGCGCGCTCCGCGCGTTGATGTGGCAACTTGCGTTTGCTGATTCACATCTGCTGGGTTGGCGTCCACTGCCAAAGAATACGCTGATTCAATTTTGCCATGCGCCGCTGGCCGCAAAAATAGAACAGGCGCAATTGGAAGGGCTAGCGCTCAAACCGCAACATTGACTGTGCAAACTCAATTGACCCTGCGTCGTGCCAACGGTTTCCACGCCTATGACGTAGGCGGCTAAGGATTGATTAAGGCTGGTTTGGAAGCCGGCTCATTGTCATCACCGCGCGGACGCCCGCCCAAACTACCCATGGCGCCACCCATGGCGCCACCCATGACGCCACTTGCGCCGCCAGATCTTCGTCCAAATTTCGGGTCCTCGCCTTTGCGGATGGTCTGGATAATGTCGGCGATGGTTTTATCCCGATCACGAATATCATCTTGCAATTTCTTGCGCGCGTCCTTGAGCGATTTATCCAGCGCGACAAATTCAAATCCGCGCGCCTGAATGTCAAGTTCGACTTGCTTGTGCGCGTTCAGTTCAATGTCTTTCATAAGCGTTTCTTGCGCGGCACCATCGCCATTTTTTTGAGCGACGTTCCAAGCCTCACCTAACTCGCGAATTTTATTTTGCACACGAATGTCCTCCACGCGAACGCGATACAAATTGGGCTCGCGCTCTTTCATCATCGACAACCCCATGAGTTTGCGTGCTTCGCGGGCAAGACGTTCACGCAATGCTTTGGGATCGCTCTGGCGAAGTTTGACCAACTCATCGGCCCACTGCGCGTTCACGTCGCGCGCCGTGGCAATGACTCGATCAATATCCTCCTCGCTTAATTCACGCCGTGCGCCTTCACCACCACGCCAACCGCCACGATTCAATCCTTCGCCAGCGCGCTGCGGAGCGGCGTGTTCATCTTGCGCGCCTAAAGATGTATTTGGTTGCGCTGATTTTTCTTCTGGGCGCTCGGATTGCGGCGCGGCCGAGTGGAAAGCCGTGGTGGCCACCGCGGCAACGATCAGCATTCCAACCGCAACTCCCGCCACGAATGTTTTTGAAATCATCGTCCAGCCTGCCCGGTGCCAAGCACGTTGCGCATTTCAAACGCCAAATCATCAAGACCCGCGCCTTGCGCGGATGCAAGTCCAATGAAATTCTCGTCACCTGAAGAATTGGAAGAGGCTTCAAGAGCTGCCGCAAGCGAGCGATCATCCATCGGCGCATTCATGCGCGCGCCAGAAGTTTGCCACGCCAAAATGGCGCCGCCCGCCACAATTAAAATGGCCGCGGCCGCCTTCCATTGAAATGATGTGCGCGAACCAATTCGACCCACGACTTCTTGATTGGGCAAGTGCGCCACGCTGGCTTTAAAAATGCGCGCGCTCAGACCGATTGGAATATCGCTAGCGCTGGCGTTCAGCGCGCGAAGTGTTTGAGCAAGTTCAAGATCGTCATGGGTTTCCATTGGTGTGCTCCTGAAGCCTACCCAACGGGGCGGGCGGTTTTTTGTTGCAACTCGCATGCAAAAGAAAGCAAGTATCGGACTTGAATGTCATAGTGCATCGTCCCCCATGTGCCGGCGCATGAGGTCGCGCAATTTGCGAATTGCACGGTGATGGCGCGCCAAAAGCGTGCCCAGTGGCTCTGAAAGCATGACGGCGATTTGCTGAAAGCTCATGCCGCCTTGATGGCGCAGATCAATAATGGCGCGGTCAGAATCGGGCAGTTGATCCATGGCTTCGCGCAAAGCGTGAATTTCCTCGACGTTGGCCTTCTCGGCGACCGCTTTTTGCGGCGCGACATCTGTCAAAATATCGCTGTCCATGGGCTTGGCGTGCAACTTGCGTCGGCGCATTTCGTCGCGCAAACGGTTTATGGCGATGCGAAAAATCCACGCCTGAAAATGTCCCTGCTCCACATAGTCGGCAAGTTTGCGCGCGATGGTGCAGAACACGCTCTGCGTTATTTCCTCGGCCAGTTCCTGATTGCGCGTGTTGGAACGCAAATACGCGTAGATGCGCGGTGACCAATATTCAACCACCACTCGCCACGCGGCGGCATCACCCTTGGCGGCGCGCGCCAGAATCTCGCGGTCAAATTCTTCTTCGGAATTCTGCACTACCAGCAAGTCTACAACTCAACACCTTCGCGGGTTCTTCTGAATGACAAATTGCGCGGACCTATTGCGTGGGCAAATTGCGTGGAAAAATTACTTGGGCTTATTACTTGGGCTTATTACTTGGGCTTATTACTTGGGCTCATTACTTGGGCTCATTACTTGAGCTCATTACTTGAGCAGATTACTTGGGCACATTACTTACCAAGATGAACGTGAAAGTCGACGCCATAAAGCCAATCGCAATCACATTGAATCACATGGGCATGCCATCAAAATCATCGCGCGCATTTGC
>Ga0214919_10006918_pt1 | contig 15429 bp, 13 predicted proteins | sample LL1503_MetaG_FD_177994 | JGI IMG/M metagenome (GOLD analysis project Ga0214919, IMG submission 177994) | Freshwater microbial communities from Lake Lanier, Atlanta, Georgia, United States - LL-1503 | ecosystem: Environmental > Aquatic > Freshwater > Lake | place: USA: Georgia | collected... | reverse complement strand
GTGGGTCTCTTACATCTGGATCTTCAACCAGTTATGATTCAGCGCGTTCTACACAAGGATCTCCGAGACGTTTTGGTGGGTCTCTTACATCTGGATCTTCAACCAGTTATGATTCAGCGCGTTCTACACAAGGATCTCCGAGACGTTTTGGTGGGTCTCTTACATCTGGATCTTCAACCAGTTATGATTCAGCGCGTTCTAAACCAGGATCTCCGAGACCTTATGGTGGGTCTCTTACATCTGGATCTTCAACCAGTTATGATCCGAGATCCACTATAGGGTCTCTTACATCTGGATCTTCACAGGAAGAACAAAAAAAAGATGCTGAAAATGAACAACTCTATAGACAATTATTATTAAATCTGGAAGGAAATGATCCGGAAGAAGTTGAGGATGGTTATATGTAGAATTTAGTAGATTAATATATTATTATATATTATTATATAATAATATTATTATCATGAGGGTGATCTCCTGTTGTATTTCATTTGTTTTGGACTACCACCATCACCACTGTTTTTTACTATTGAAGTACTTGTTAATTTTTTCGCGATAGGTGATAGTGATACTGGTTTTGGACCTTTATTAAGTTGTTTAGGATAAATAGTACTGTAAGAAAAGAAAGGTTTTGGGAAAGACCTAATATCTATACATGCTTTTGCGTCTGCTTGTTTTTTTACATCTGAAATCTTATTAAATCCTCCAATAAATTCTAAGAAATTTCTATATATATTGCAATGGTACTCACCTGCGTATATAATTATATTATGAGCTTTTTTAGGTTGATCGCTAACTGTAGCAAGTACATGTGGTAACTTATCTGGGTTTTCGATATTAAAGCTTTTAAAGACGCGACACATATTATATATGTCACAAATGTTGCATAATAATTTTTGACAAAAAAAACTAACTTGTTTTATTGAATTAACAAAAGTATCAATATCTGGTGGTGAATATATTATTGTTACATTCTCTTTTATTGTTAGAAATTGAGATGAAACTGTTTCATGAATAAGTCCGGTAAAAAAAAATTCAATTTGTTTAGCTATTTCTTTGTCTGTTAATTGAAGGTTTTGAAATTCTTTATTTACATAATAATTAGAGATAATTAAAGTCATCCAAAAATGGATGACATTCTCATCATTACCATGTAAGAAAATATTTAGCATGTCTAAATATTCTTTTGCAATTGTTTCTTTATTTGGTTGATGTTGGATATCTTTGTAGAGTTGGTTTAAATAATTCTCAATGTCTGTATCATAAACTTGAACTCCGGGATCAGGGGGTAATGTGGATATTGGAGGAGAAGAATGAAAAAAAGATGGAGATATAGGAGGAGAAGAAGAATGAAAAAAAGATGGAGATATAGGAGGAGAAGAAGAAGGAAACAAAGATGGAGATATAGGAGGAGAAGAAGAAGGAAACAAAGATGGAGATATAGGAGGAGAAGAAGAAGGAAACAAAGATGGAGATATAGGAGGAGGAGAAGAAGATGGAGATGGAGATCCACTTAAATCTAACAAACTAGTATGCGAAGAAGGAGAATCAACATCCATACTTGGTTCTGGTGTTTTTATCATTACATCCATTATCGCTTTGTATGTTTGGTCCATAAGAAGCCTATGATGAGCATTGTATTTCTGAAGACTTAATTCACCAGTATAATGAGTCAAATCATTATTATATTGATCAGTAATAATTTTTAATGCTGTCTCATGCAAAACTAATATATATCTCACAAAACTCATACCGTCCAAATTGTAAGAATGTTCTTCGTCAGTAAGTCTAATATCAAAATAATGCATTCGCGAAAATGTACATGTGCTAAGATAACGATAATCAGTTTCTACACAATTTTTAAATTTTTCAAACAGTTTTGTTAAAGTTCTGCTATTACTTATACCAGTGAATGATGATCGATAAGATCTCTGTTTTGGTTTCATTGGACCAATCTCACAGAAAAAATCAATAAATTTATCAGTATGTTGTAGAAAGTCAAACAGAAAATCTTCAAATAGCTTAACAGTTCCGGCACTTTCCTTTTTTAATTTATCACAGTCCATTTCCTCCAAATGATTTTCACCAAAAATATATATCATTTTGTTGTATTTTTCACCCCAATGACAACTGAGGGTGTGTGGACCAGCTATAAAATCGGGGGTTGGGGTTTGATCTTGTTTATTCTTATGATTTTTAATAAGTTTAAACAAAATTGGTCTTTCACTTTCTATAAAAGTAGCTTCTGCTTCTTTGTATAAAGCATTTATCAAATCACGACTTAGGTTTGGATCATCTAAGATTTTTGTATCATAAGTAAGTACAAGTTGTCTCATCAACTCAGAACTATCTGGTTTTTGCATTTTAATACTAAATAATATTTTATTAATTTTAAATTATATAATGTTAGTAAATTTGTAAAATGAACAATCAGATCTCTATACTATATAAGAATACACATTAATCTATTAATTTTCACATATTATGATAATATAAAATACTAAATTTAAAATATATAATATATATATATTAATAAATAAAATGTCATATGAGGATGATGATGATGAAGAAATAAATCTTGTATTTTCTGATTTGATAAATGAGGATTTTCCAGAAATGTTATTTCATTATTTAACGATGAAAGACTTGTTAAAGTTAAGAGTTACATCTAGAGAGATGAAAGATACTGTAGACTTATATATAAAAAAAAAGCCATCTATACTTCGTTTGCCGACAGGAATTAGGTATAATCGTCCAACTATAGCTACAATTGCCCAAAATATATATAAGGCATGTGATGTTTTTAATAAACAACCACAAGAATGCACAATGAGTTTAGAATGTAACATTTTTCACAATAAAATAAAAACAATGATAGAATCTGACCCACCTTTAGCAGCGTTGGCACAGATTGGTACAACAGGTGTAAAAATATCATTAAGACTATTTTTTAATGTTGGAAGACAAGAAACTTATCAAGAGACGTGGCAATCATACATTCAGACATTAGCAGACGTAATATTACGTTTACCGTCTATAACAAATCTTGATATAGATTTTTCATTTCGTCAGATACCTCGAATTCACGGAACTTGGTTTGATAGAACTGCAATAATTATTGGAGGTTTACAATATCTTTCTTCGTTAAGCATCTCTGGTCAGGCACCTTGGGAACGTATTTTTAATTCTTGTAGAAATCTACAATCTCTTACACAACTAGAAAGGTTAGAAGTACATGAAGATGTAGGATATTTTAGGGGAGAAGAGTTAGTTGAATTTATGAACCAAATGATTAATCTCAGAGAGCTATCAATACATAATTTTAGAGATTTGCCAGCCGAGGAGCTAATAACTTGTTTGTCATCTATGCCAGAACTCACAAGTTTTACTGTTAATGATTCTACTATAATTAATTCAGATTCAGTTGCGTTTGGTGAAGAACTTTGCACAGCTCTTCGGAACTTATCATTTCTGAGATTGTCTAATAGCTGGATAGAGCATGAGAATATATGTGCAATAATACCTAATATTATACCTTTGTTACAAAATCTGGAAACGTTAGATATATCAAATAGTTCAATCGATTTCAATTTTTTTATGGATATAGCTGATGGTCTAGAAGGAAATATGCCTAATCTTATTTCATTGAATCTTTCTTATAATTCGATAGGTGAAAAGCCTGATGATACAGATCCATTTTGTATCATGGCTTTACTTACTACATTAGGTTTATTACATAATCTTGTGGAGTTGAATATAAGTAGTAACGATATAGATTCGGCTGGAGTGGATCTTTTGATTCCGGTTCTTCAATCATTACCATCCTTATCATTTCTAGATATGTCTGGTAATAAATTGAACCAGTCATCTATTAATTTACTAATAAGATCTTTTAGAAGATTTAAACAATTAGATACAAGTGGTAACGAACCAGATGACGAAGAAAGTGACGAATATGGTGACCAACCTCAACTAAACTTACTTATGGATGAAATTGATTAGGCATCGCAAAATGAATATTTATTATATTTTTTATAATAAATAAAATGTCTTCATCTGGAAGCAATATTACAATTTTTGATTTTATAAACGTTAACGTTTCACAGGGGGATGTAGCTAGAATTATCTTTTCTTATTTAAAGATGAAAGACTTGTTGAACTTGAGAGTTACATCAAAAGAGATAAAAGATATTTCGGACTTATATATAAGAGAAAAAATACAACCTATACTTCGTTTGCCAACAGGAATTACGTATAATCGTCCAACTATAGATACTATTGCCGAAAATATATATCAGGCGTGTGCTGTTTTTGATAAAGAACCAGAAGAATGCACCATGAGTGTAGTATGTTCAATTTCTTACAATCAAGCAACAAGAATTGCAGAATCTGATCCACCTTTAGCAGTCTTGAAAGAGGTTGGTAAATCAGGAGTACAAATATCATTAAAACTATTTTTTAATGTTGAAATAGGAGAAAATTATCAAGAGACGTGGCAATCATACATTCAGACATCAGAGGAAGTATTATCAAGTTTATCCTCCTCTATATCAGCTCTTGATATAGATTTTTCATCGCGTCGGATACATGTAGATCGTGCAAACTTCTTTGATAGAATAGTAATAATTATTGGAACTTTAGAATATCTTCGTTCATTAAGCATCTCTGGTCAGGCACCATGGGACGTTATTTTTGATTTAGAATATCTTCGTTTGGTAAGCTTCAATGGTCAGGAATCATGGGAAAATATTTTTGATCAACCTGATCCTTGTCCTTCTTTTAGAGAACTCTCCTCATTTTCAATAAACATAACAGAAAATGATGAATATTTAATCGGGGAAAATCTAGTTGAATTTATGAACCAAATGATTAATCTCAGAGAGCTATCAATTGATAATTTCCAAAATATACCAGCCGAGGAGCTAATAACTTGTTTGTCATCTATGACAAAACTTACAAGTTTTACTATTAATGATTCTACTATAATTAATTCAGATTCAGTTGCGTTTGGTGAAGAACTTTGCACAGCTCTTCCGAACTTATCATTTCTGAGATTATCTAATAGCTGGATAGATCATGAGGATATATGTGCAATAATACCAAATATTATACCTTTGTTACAAAATCTGGAAACGTTAGATATATCAAAGTGTTCAGAACCGTTTAATTTTTTTGTAAATATAGGGAATGCTCTGGTAGGAACTATGCCTAATCTTACTTCATTAAATCTTTCTTTTAATCTGTTAAATACACCAGCTTGTATCAACGCTTTACTTCCTACATTACGTTTATTACATAATCTTGAGGAATTGACTATAAGATCTTGTGATATAGATTCGTCTGGAGTGGATCTTTTGATTCCGGTTCTTCAATCATTACCATCCTTATCATTTCTAGATATGTCTGATAATAAATTGAATAAGTCGTCTATTAATTTACTAAGAAGATCTTTTAGAAGATTCAAACAACTAGATACAAGTGGTAATGAAGCACTTGACGAAGAAAGTGACGAATATTCAGATCTAGAAGATATTGATTAGCAAGTAACGTAAAATACTTAATTATCCTAAAATTTTTTAGACTAAGAAAGTAGAATTATCAAATTTCAATTCATAATGACAATTACCTAACTTTATAAATACAACAAAGCTTTTTACAAAATTTGATATGTTTCAATTTTTCTGTTAAAATTGAATTTAAAAGTACTTTATCTATATATAGATAAAGAAAGAATGCAAATTAATTCAGACTTGGATGATAAAGCTTTTCGTTCTTTTTGCGCTATCAACCGTTCAGCTGTAAAGAAAATTATCTCCGATAACAATGGAGAAGACTGTCTGTATGAATTCAAAGTTAATCAACAGCTGAAAGAATTATGGAAAGTTTTCTCAAAAAGTGTAAACTCTCAAGATATTATTGATATGAAAAACTTTAAGGACGATATAAATTCAAAATTTACAGATGATCATCCAATTGAAAAGATTTTTGTATCTTTAGATAAGAAGCTAAAAGATTTTTATGCGATTCACGCGAAAGAAGATGCACCTGAAAAGTTATATGAGATGAGAAAAACTGTTATTGATGAATTTTATCCTCTAAAAGAGAAATTTCTTAGAGTTTGCACTGATCTAGAAAATGAAGATTTTATGACAGATTATGCATCAGACGTTCTTAGTGAGATGGAAAGTGATATAGAAAAAATGTTCTGTCAATTTAACGATGATATTGATAATCTTTTAGAAAAGCTTGGAGATGACTCAAAGGTTAGTAAAAAGCTTGGAGAGATGAGTATTTATATAAAAGAAAGTTTTATTTTGTTTGACAAGAAGCTAGATGGTCTTAAAGCAAACTTATTATCAACATAAAAAATATGTTAATACTTATATAAAAATCTGTATACTAAAAATAATTTTATTATTGTGATTTAGTAGGTAATCTTCTTATTTTTTGAAGATTTATAATTATACTATTATATAGTAATAATAGTATGAATTCTAATATAAAATACTTAATTCCAGGATTATTTCTTATGGTGGTCATCATATTCTACCTTATTTGCATTTACTGTATGTTTTTGAGATCACCTCGTATATATTTTTCGTATAAGAGTTCTCTTCAAAAAGATAGCAAGGAACGCTTTTTTCCTTTTCGTTATTTTCAAGATTCTTATTCGAATCTGTTACCCTTTGTAGCTGTTACCGGATTTTTTAGAGATGAATCAGCTAAACAAAAATATTATGAATATATCAAAAATGGCATTCACATATTTGGTATAACTGCATATAAATCATTCCCAAGAATCATAACTGACGGAACCGAAGGTGATTATGAAACGAATGATAATTTTGATTATACAGGAAATATCAAAAATTGGTTATGTTGTTTTGATCAACCTCAAGAATATGGATTTACTGATAAGAATAATATTATTGTAATGAGCGAATCTGATTTGTACGATGCTCAAGATGCATCCGTAATAGAGAAGAAATATGATTTTATTTATGTATGTTTAAAAGATTCAGGACCTGATTGCCCTATTAATGGTTGGAATGCTGTCAATCGCAATTTCAAATTGGCGAAAAAATGCTTTCCGATCATGATAAACTATTACGGAATGAATGGTTTAGTTGTTGGACGAGTAAATTGTGGATTAGAAGGTATATATGGAGACAAACTAGAGATCACTGATATGCTAGAATATCACGTATTACAAGAAAAAATGAGTCAATCACGATTTCTCTTTGTTCCCAATATATTTGACGCTTCGCCAAGAGTTATTAGTGAATGTATTACAAAAAATGTGCCTGTACTAATGAATAAAAATATCTTATGTGGGTCTAAGTATATAACTTATGAGACAGGTGAATTTTTCGAAAATGAATACGATATTCGTCCAGCATTGGATAATCTTTTGAATAAAATGGATAGTATTTCTCCTAAAGAATGGTGGAAGAAACATTACGGAACCGACAAGGCGGAGAAAAAGCTAAGAGATTTTTTAAACCAGGCGTTTCATGGATCTTTATCAAATATTTCAAACGTTAAGTTTGTTTTGTAAAATTAATCAAAATGATGATTAATTTTATATCAGACATATACTGATTTAGTATTAACCATAATTCGTCCAAATGAAGTTTCAGAAAAATGAGGTAGCGTATGTACAGGTTGTTTTTTGAAAAGTTTGGCTGACATTCACCCGTCTTGGACGGATTATGATTAAAAATTATCTTACCTATTTGTAAGAAATATTTTGTCAAATAAATGGCACAGTACCAAAATACCAAGTTCACAGATTTTCTTGTTAAACACGGAATGAAAGAGATTGTTGATGAATGGAATCATATACAAAAAGAAGATGAACAGTTGATCTTTATTAAAGAAGGAATTGAGTTTTTTAAAAAGTTTAATAATACGCCTCCAGTAGACATTCATCTTTTACCTGTTAAAGATAGTTTATCAGCATTTGCGATTGAACATAGAGTGTGTCCAGAAAGTGGCGTTACTGTTAATTGTTACCGACTTAAGTGCGGATGTCTGTTAGGAATAGAAGCTACACACAGAAAGATCCTTGAAATATCAGGTCTTAAAGGAATTAATCTAGTAACTCTACAGTGTTCACAATGTTTTATCTCAACAACTATACAATGTACATGTGTATGCTGTGAAAAATTTAGACCGTTTACTTGGTCTTGTAATGTTTGTGATGCACCTCTATGTGCTGATTGTATACGCCTGTATTGTATGGATTGTGGTAAAAAACTAAAAAGTACTTTTTGAACTATAACAGTTTTTTATATGATAAAAACCATAGTAATAACCATAGCAAAATTACTGCACCACATACAACTCCAAATATTATAATTGTTCGATTATTGTTTGTGTTAGTCACTGTACCGACACCATTACCTGTACCGGTACCATCACCTGTACCATCACCTGTACCTGCACCGGCACCATTACCCGTACCTGCACTTGCACCACCAATATTACATAATTGTTGTATATTTGTAAATACAGTATTTACACCTCCAGTAATTGAATTATTGCAACAAGATAATACAGGGTTAAAATTCGGTTTAGTCAAAGAGGGGTCTGGAACAGGCATAACCTTTGGTATGCTATCTAATTGATTTTTTTTATATTGATCAGAATATGTAATGATCCAATCATATTCTGCTGTATACCAGGATAGTGATTGTTTAGTACTAGTACACTTATACATATTAGGATTTGAGCATTCGGCTGGATCAGGATCAGAAGGATTTTGACCTATACCACCATAATGAACATAGGTTGTCTTATTTATTATAAAATTATCTAAATTAGTTTTCATATAATTATAGACTTTATTGTATGTAATCATTTTAGCATCGTAGTCTGCTTGTAATGCGTCTGTTGTATCTTTCCACTCTTTATATTTGGTATTGTAGTCTGATAGATATGCGATCGCTGTGTTAAAACAACTACAAGCTGCATTTGAAGTATTAGAAGAACAGAATTGTTTCATTGTATTAATTAAATTTTTTGTATCTGGATCAATCCCACCGCCAGCAGCCGAATCAGAACTGGTAAAATACACTGTATCTTCGGTTCTAAAATCGGAATTCATTTATTTTATATAAAGAAAATATTTGTTATTTGTAAGCATATTTATCATTTTCATATAAAAATACAAAATTGCGACCCCAAAACAAAAATTATTAGGACTGATATTATAATTTTTGTTCGGTTATTATCTATGTGTAATATTTACTTTATCAGTATCATCTTTTTATCTCGCATTTTTGTACTATATCTTGAAAATACTTGAGATACTCGTAAATTAATTGTATTAGAATAACAATTTATTTTGGATGTTTAAAAATTGGTTCAGGATTCACCGGAATTTTTGTGGAACTATTATCTGATCTACGTGGTCCATATATGTAATAGACAAAATCATACACCAGAGTAAAGCCACTTGTGTTTTTTGATGTTGTTAGGAATTTATATCAAGGATCTGATGTTTCATTTCGGGTGGATCACTAGAGTCTGATCACATATACACCCACGTAGTGACATTTTTTAAAAAGAATTTAATGGAGCTTTTGTAGAATTATATTGTGTGTTTTCTTGTGATGGATAACTATCATATATTTGTAGCTTTTTCTGTAAAGTAAGAATTTATTTGTTTTATATAGTTTTTTTATCTAAAAAGGATTAGCTTTCTCCTTCATATATCATGATTGCTTTTCTAAAAAACAGATCAAAATCGGTTTCAGATATAAATTCTTTAAATTCATCTGCTAATTCTTGTCGTATTGAAGGCATATGTGTTCGGAAAAATAATCCAAATGATCTACGCTCATAGCTTTTAGAACTTTTAACCATCATCTCGTTAAAAACTGATTCAGCAAAAAACTGTACACATTCTTCTATTTTTTCTTCTCTATTTTCAGATAAGAATTCAGATACCAGGTCTTTAATTTTAAATTTCTTTTCTGTGTTGAGTTTGGTTTCTATATGCAAACGATTCTCATTATTAAGTAGCCATAGCTCCACAACATCTTCAACTCTATCAAGTCTAAATATGCTGTTTGGACTTGTAATTGAACGAGCCTTTGCATTCAATCTTCCGGTAAAATTAGATATTATTTGATCTTCAAATGAAATTCTAATATTGAAATTTCCAAATCCAGATATTATATTTACTAGACGTGAAGCAAAACCTGAAGAACAAGTACCGCTCATTGCCTCAAGTTCCTGAAGCATTCTCTTGTATAGTTCTGTTTTTATATCTTCTTGCATTTGAATGTAAGTATATATTTTTAGCAAAATATTTAAAAGACTATTATTAAATTTGGAATATAAAGCGCGATCCATAAAAATTCTTTTCATTGCAACTGCGATCTTATCATTTCTAATATAAAAAGAATCGCATACTTCTGAACAAAATTTAATTTCTGATGATTCTTCTATATGACATTTGCAATATTTACAGCTGTTCTCTACTGTATCTCCTAGTTCTCGGCCTTTTTGAATTTGGTTTATTTCTTCTTTTAGCATTTTTTCAACATGTGCATTTACATAATCAAAATCAACAGGATTACCGTTTACATTATATAATGAAAATGTACTCAAAAATTCTAAAATCTCAACAACAGATTCCTCTACTTCTTCGGTGTGTACATTTTGCGCGTTGTCAAATACTGTTCTAACATAACCATTAACTCTTCCTAATTCCATGATTATCTTTCGTCCTGCCTGTTTGAATGCTTCAGAACCAAATCTAAGTAATATATCGGCTGCATCTGCACGAAGATTATAATCTAATTCCTGATCCTCAGCAAAATCCAAAATTCTTTTCTCAACATTTTCATGCTCTTCTTTTTCCAATTCGCAATTTTTCAATAAATATTGTCCTGAAAGATTACAAAAATATATTGGTATTTTAGTATAAAAAAGGAAAGCAAGTTGTGCTGATTTAATGAACCAATCTTTTCCGCATTCCTTATTAGGTATCATTTCCTGATATATACTTTTAATATCAAGATACGAAAGCCTAAACAGAATATAATGGCAATTTCTTTTTGTTTTTTTCATGGAAGGAGTAGTCCATTCACTTAAATATGTGAAAATCTTCTTTAATACTTCTTCGTCTTTAGAATATTCATATAATTCTTCTTTCATTTCATCTGCTCCAATCTTTTCAAGAGATAAAATACTAGAGTATCGAAATTCACAATCTATATTATCTGTTTTAATAAATTCTTTGAAATAAAAATCTGCGTTATGTCTTGCAACTTTTGATTTCATTAGAAGAAATATAGCTTCGACTCTACATGGTGCTGGCATTTCAGAAAGATCATAACAAACATGTTCTAATGCTTTATAACCCAGTATTTTACGTTTTTCATTGTTTTCCTTTATTCGATCTTCGTCACCCGTTTCTTCGTAATCTAGTAAACATTTAGCAGCTTCTACTTTTATAAAGGAAGATATAAGAGCCTTAGAACATATATTATAAAAAAATCTTTCTATCAATTTACTTCCACTCATTTGGTACATTGACGAGAGAGTTCTAATTATTTCTATCACGTTATCTCCATTTACTTCATAGTATTTTTCTAACGCAATTATACGCTTATCAAGAGAATAAGACAAGTCTGTTACTATTTTTGGTAAATTATTTTCGTCTGTATCAGACTCAAACTCAAACTCGTCATCTGAAAAATGGAGATTATTTATTATATCTTCAATTTCTGTAGTTTCCATTTTATATTTTGTTTGTTGTATAAGAAACTTTAAACTGATACTATATTTTGCAAATGGTGTATTTATACTAAAATACATCATAAAAATATCTACTTTTTGCGTTCAAGACTTTGTTTTTTTGTGAAATGTTGTATAACCACCAGGTCCTTGCCAATTAGTACATTTTGAAGGATCTGTTTTTGTTGCAATGGACCAAGTTGAAGGAGTGTTTGAATCTGTATAATATCCAACACACGAAGGGTCAAGAATGCACGTCGCCTTAACGACATCTTCATTTTTGTCAGATGTTGACCAGCCACTAGGATATGGACATCCATATTGATTCTTCGGATTATTAATACCTATATAACCTAAAGCTTTGCTTTTATATACTGTATAACCACCAGGTCCTTGCCAATTAGTACATTTTGAAGGATCTGTTTTTGTTGCAATGGACCAAGTTGAAGGAGTGTTTGAATCTGTATAATATCCAACACACGAAGGGTCTAGATCACACGTTGCCTTAACGGCATCTTCATCTTTGTCAGATGTTGTCAAGCCACGAGGATATGGACACCCATATTGATTATGAGGGCTAATAGTTTCTGAAATATAAGTGTAAGTATCACTTCCTGTTCCTGTACCTGTACCTGTACCTGTACCTGTACCTGTACCTGTACCTGTTCCTGTTCCTGTACCTGTACCTGTACCTGTACCTGTTCCTGTTCCTGTACCTGTTCCTGTACCTGTACCTGTTCCTGTTCCTGTACCTGTTCCTGTACCTGTACCTGTTCCTGTTCCTGTTCCACTGTTCATCGTCATGTAAACAGTGACTCCTACACCCACAGCGAGTAAAATTATGACCCCTGCTACTATAAAAATACCGCTAGAAGATTTTTTTATTTCTGGTGTTGGTGTTTCTATATTATCCATTGTTTATTTATTTACAGGATAAAAACAAATTAATTATTTTTTTATTATAACATAAGTTAACGCGGTTAAAAATTACGTAACCATTTTGAAACGCCTGATTTTCCTCCATTACGAATAAATGAAGCCATAATTGTATAAGTACTGTCCTTGGAATTTCCAAAACACCATTTAGCAGAAGAAATGATTAGAAAATCATATATAGTATCAATATTCATATTGTGTTTTTTAAGACCATACAATTCAATTGCATCTTTAGATATTTGATGTGTTCCAGAACTTAGGTTGCTTGGTAACTTATAAATTTCATAATCAGTATATAATTTCTTTGTTTTAGGAAACTTGGTCATCCACAAGTTTATCATTTCTTTCATATCACTTAATACATACATCCGATCAGTTATACGAGAGGGCTGTAAATTAATTATATCTACAGCTGGTTTAATCGATTCTTCTAAAGTTAAATTAGAAAGTCTATCTGTTCCTCTTAAATGAATTACCGTAAAAGGAATTTCTAGATTTTTAAGACGATCAGAGATTATTTCTGCTATATTTTCTTTGAGACGTATATTTGATGTTAAATTATTAATATGCCATGTACGGATCCCTTTAGTATTGCTAACAATAATTTCAGAATTAACTCTGTTATAAGAACTATTAAATGGACAATCATATTCTTCTCCTCGAGTACTTTCGTCAGGTACGCCAGATATTTTTTCCAAGTTCCACATAGAAGGTAAAATAGTCGCACCTTTTTTCATACGTTCTATAACATCTGAAAGAGAAACAACATTAACACCTGAAATTTCAAAGTAATCACTAAAATCTAGTGTTTCTTGTCCCCACATATAATCACGCCAATCAATACATATAGAAGCTTTATGAATTCGGCAATAATGTAGACAGTGTGATAAAACTTGTAAGCGGTCTGCAAAGCCTTCCCATCCTTTCATAACAACTATCTGTTGCTCATTAAACATTTTTTCATTTGATTTAAGTTTAAAACGTAAATACGAGATTAAAATAATCACTAAAAATAATATAATAGGTATTGCAATATAAGATAATGATTTTTTGTCACTGATCTTTTTGCGACTCATTTATTAGAATTATACTTTTAATATTAAAAGTATAATTCTAATAAATGATCTTAATCTAAAATTGAATCCTTAAAGTTACTTTTTATAAATATTTCAAGATATGGAAAATAGACTGAGCAAGTTTGAAAAGGTTAGAATTTTGGGACAAAGAGCTGAGCAAATTTCTATGGGAGCTCCTCCACTAGTTAATATAAAGGGCCTGTCTGACGCTCTTTCAATAGCAGAAAAAGAGTTTAAGGAACGTAAAATACCATTCATTGTTGAAAGAACTTTCCCGGACGGAACTATTAGAAAATTAAAGTTATCTGAAATGGAATATTAATCTATTATGATTATTTTCTTCGAACATGTAAAAATGCACAATTTGAATAATCTCTTGTAAATTTACAACAAAATTCATCGAGCCCTCTTATGAATAGTCCACGTATATCAGATTCATAAGACTTGATAGGTGGATAATATTGAAAATAAGAAGTCATCATAGTACCAGATTGAATATGTTCAGGAAACAACTCGTTAAAACCTCCAGAATCAAAAATTCTATATCCTAAGGAATACATATCTGATTCCGTTAGGTCGAGATGTTGCCCAAAATATTTAAACACACTTTTATTATAATCATAAGAGTGCTTATTATGATAATGGATAAATAGATCTTTAATAATGTAGAGCGGTGATGACGAATGCTTATGTGCTACATAACTTGCGGCAACAATAAACATTCTATTACCTATACCACCTACAACAACAGACACAATACCTTTTTCTATCATTTTGAGTAAAGTATTTGAATCTCTATATTATTAAAAATATACAAAACTTTTGTTGTTTTGTATAAACAATATGTAATAATCTCATATTAATTGTTAAAACAAAAGTAAACCAGAATTCATTGTTTTAGTGCTTACAAATTATTTAATATAAGATCTAATTAGAAAATAATGAAGAAAGGATGAAATTTGTATTATGTTACACTATTCTTAAGTTTAGATTTTTCTATATTTAAAATTACTGATTATTGTATCCAGAAAGTTTATGTATTATTAATAGGAATAAATTTAACCGTTTATGAGCATTTGACTTGATAGCATGTTTTTTAATTTTATTGCTTTAATTTTCAGTAATAATGTTGATAGATAAATTTGAATATCCTGTGTTATAATAATCATCAGAAAAAATATCTAATCTACTTGTATTGGGTAAAATGTTTTCATTTAATGTAATAACACTATCAACTATAACTGGTCCTATATTTGGATTTCCTACTACACCATTACCACCAGATAAAATATTTGATCCTAATCCTGTCCAAGTAATATTACATTGTTATTTATTTTAGAAAAATCACAAGTAAAACTTTGATGATCGAGAATTAGGAAGAATCTACTATAGGTTATACTATAGGTTATACTATAGGTTATACTATAGGTTCTACGATATGTTCTACGATAGGTTCTACGATAGGTTCTACGATAGGTTCTACGATAGGTTCTACGATAGGTTCTACGATAGGTTCTACGATAGGTTCTACGATAGGTTCTACGATAGGTTCTACGATAGGTTCTACGATAGGTTCCACGATAGGTTCCACGATAGGTTCCAGGATAGGTTCTACGATAGGTTCTACGATAGGACCTACGATAGGTTCCAGGATAGGACCTACGATAGG
>Ga0214919_10006915_pt1 | contig 15432 bp, 12 predicted proteins | sample LL1503_MetaG_FD_177994 | JGI IMG/M metagenome (GOLD analysis project Ga0214919, IMG submission 177994) | Freshwater microbial communities from Lake Lanier, Atlanta, Georgia, United States - LL-1503 | ecosystem: Environmental > Aquatic > Freshwater > Lake | place: USA: Georgia | collected... | reverse complement strand
CTAATCTTAAACCATTTGCGTTATGAAAAAACATAAAATATATTATTACACACGTTATTACCAGCATGATGAAAATAGTTAGGTTTTCAACACATATTACTCCTGGTGGACATCGTTTCATTACTATAATATATTATATAGATGATAAATTTTTGTTAGATTGTTAGGTTATTTGGTTTCTTCTTCTTTTGGTGCAGGGTTTAATCCACCAGTCAATGAAGACGCGATTCCCGCTAAACCTTTCAAATCCTCTGGGTTAAACCCATCCAACATACCCTTGGCATTTTCTATCATTGGCGCCATGCTTTTCATAGATTCAAACAACCTTTGTTGTTGCTCCATCAATTTTTGAGTATCTCCAGTGAGTTTGGTTATACCTTCACCGCCCAAAATCTTATCTAAATTATCATAAGCGCCTTCTATGGTGGATGTATAATCTATACGAGAACCACCGTCAGAGTTAACGGGGGCAGCATTGGATAACTTGGAGGCATGCTTGTTTCCGAATTTTTCCTTTTTCTTTTCTTCAGTTGGTTTTACTGGTTCTTCTTTAACCATTTCCTTCTTTTTATCTTCTTCCTTCTTTTTATCTGCCATACCTTCCTTCTTTTTGTCTGGTCCCATATTTTCCAAACCTTCCCGAGTAAACTTATTGGCCATCAAGAAATTGGTTGCGACTAATGCTACCAACAAAATGACAACCATATTTTTACTAAAGTTAGATGTCAAGAATGCTACAAGACCAAAGAAAACCACCGCATTGAGTTTGTTGGTAACAAGGTAGCCTAACACATTCGCTACAGCGATAAAAACCACGGCATATAAAACGTACTTGTTTGTTAATAATTTGGATACTTCGCTTGGAAACTTCATTTATATTATATATAAATATAATATAAACATATAAAACACCTGAAAAAATTGAAAATATATAATTATCTGATTAATTCATTATATCTTTAAATATGATTCCTAATAAAACATCTAAATATAATTTGGTTTTGTGTGAACTACATTATACCCCTATTCACGGCAAAACGGCGTCCAGTTGTCCTACAATTGAATCCCATTACATTTTAATTGACCGATTTGACCCCTTTACCGGGATGCCTATAGATTCTTCTAGTAATGATTCTGTTTCCGATTCTGATTCTGAAGAAGAAGAATCATTACTAGAAGGTGTGCAAGATTTATATAACGACGAATATGAAGCGATGGCTATAAATATTCCTCATAAAACGATTCGTAATTATTTAAACATAGTGCGAAAAGAAAACTATATCCAGCCTCAAATTGCATTGTGCGTTGAATTGCCTACAGGAGAGAATATAACTATTATTAAAACTATTTGGATCAAGTTGATTCAAAGAGCGTGGAAAAGGGTTTATAAAGAGAGACAGGATATAATTAATGGACGAATAATGATTGAATCACTTAATTGTAGACGGTTAACCGGGGTTTGGCCTGAAATGTACAGAGACATTCCTGGATTAAAATGTTTATTGAATTTATAAAATGTTTACTTTCTATTTCTATTTCTGTTTCGTTTTCTGGTTATTAAACCCTTGTTCTTAAATTTTCTTACAGATTTTCTTTTATTTCCAGATTTTGACTTAGATTTAGATCTTGATTTGGATCCAGATTTGGTCATAGATTTGGATCTGGATTCAGAAATAACGGTACTTTCGCTGTCTAATTGCGGATCACCTTTGTATACCCAGCCACCTTTATACATATATTTATGTTTATATTGTTTTTTTTGTGTTTTTCTTTTGTGTTTTTTAAGTTTGCCGCCTCGGGTTCGTGGTCCTTGTGAGTCTAAACCCCAATATATTAAATAGTCCCCGTATAAATTTTTAAAATTTGTATATTCATATTCAGTAAGATTTTCTTTGGTTATTTGATTCATATTGTAAGTTACATTTCCAGATTTATCATAAAAATACTGTGAAATATTCAATAAATCAATTAACCGTTGTCTTAATTCAGGGTTTTTCTTTAATTCAGCAAATGTAATGGGAAGTTGATTTGGTAAGGGAATTCTGAAGTCTGAATTACGTAAGGTAGCAAAAATTGTCCGTATTTCTTCTTTTGTAACTGGTATTAATGGTGGTTGTCCTTGTGGTATTAATGGTGGTTGTCCTTGTGGTATTATTTGTGGTTGAGGTAGAGGTAAAGCCGGTGGTTGACCAAAGCGAGATGTATTTATTCCCAATTGCTCCATTAACCCTATAAATTGATTTCGTAATGCTTCAAGTTGTGTATTCATTTCAGGGTCATCTGTTTGTGGATTTGCTGCTAAAACTTGAGCAACAGCAGCAGCAGTTTGCTGAATTTGTTGAATCAAAGCAGCAAGTTCTTGTTCTTTCGCTGCTAATCGGTTAGTTGCTTCTTGTAAATTTGCATTTGCTGCTTCTAAATTTGCATGAAATGTATCTCTTTCTGTTTCCAAACCAGCCTTTTCTTGATTACATTGTGCCAATTGAGCGTTTAATCGTTCTATATTTTGTCTTATGGTTTCCAGTTCTTTTTGACTTTCAACTAATTGTTTTTGTAAACCCTGATTTTCTCCTCTTGAAATAGTAAGTTCTTGTTCTAATTTTTGAACCTTTGTTTGTAATTGATTCAAAGTTGCTTGCAATCTACTAAGTTGTTCAGTTAATGCTGCAATTTCTCCTTCTTTGTTTTGTATTTGTCCTTGTAATCTTTGATTTTCACTTGTTAAATTTTTTACTTGAGTGTTCAAATTATTTATCTCTGTTGTTAACTGCTGATTTTGTTGCCTTAATTGTTCAACTTCTTGTGCTTGTCCTTTTAATTCATTTATTTTCTTAATAATTTCTGGTATCATTGCATTTATTTCAGCGATTCTTGCTAATACACGTGTTTTAAATTCACTACGACTTGTGGCAAATTGTTCGATGGAACTAGTAATAGTATTTAAACTTGCTTGTGCTTGGCCCATACTCATATTTTTCTATATACTAATCAGATATTTAAACCTGGTAAACCCGGGATAAACTCTGGATAAAACACGGTTAAAACCTGGATAAATCCTTATACAATTAATTCATCTATTTCGCCTTTAATTTTGTCTATTTCTGTCATAATTTCCTTCTGATCGTGTTTCGCCTGGCGCATCTGGTAGTCCATCAGTTTCTCTGTTTTCACTAAATCCGCGATATAATCATTCAACAATGCCATCGCCTTGTATTCCTTTTGCTTCTGTTCAACCGTATAATTGTAGAATCGCTGATAATCCTTGTTTACTCCTTCTAAATATGTGTTCACTATTGCCTTCTTTTTAATGTCATTCTTCTTTTGAACAATTAAATTTCTTTTCTCTCTTATTGCTTCATCTATCTGCATCAATTGAAGATCCCTTTTTACCAGTTGATTATTCATATTCATTGGATTCCTATTCTTATTCTACTTAAACATTAAAAAATAAACGGATTTTAAACGCACTAAATAAGAAAAGGGTTCTAAAAAAGAAAGAAACTAAGAGAAAAGATTTTTTTAAAGTTCTAAAAAAGAGAAAAGAATAAATCAAAAATAGAATATTGGAAAAAAGAATATTAAAATCTACTATATATATTATTTAGGATGTCTAAAACTATTACCGAACCTTTACTAACTCCTGACGTAAGTCGCTTTGTAATGTTTCCAATTCGTTACGATGATATATGGCAAATGTATAACAAACAAATTGATTGTTTTTGGCGCGCGGAAGAAATTGATCTGTCTAAAGATTATTCGCACTGGGTTGGTCTATCAAAAGATGAACAACACTTCATTTCTATGATTTTGGCTTTTTTCGCCGCTTCCGACGGAATTGTTTTGGAGAATTTGGCCGAACGTTTTATGAAAGATGTTCAAGTTTCCGAGGCACGTGCCTTTTACGGGTTTCAAATTGCGATGGAAAATATCCACAGCACAACTTATTCTCTCTTAATTGAATCTTATATAAAGGATAAAGAGGAGAAAAATAAATTATTCAATGCCATTACTAATTATCCCTGCATTAAAAAGAAGGCGGATTGGGCTCAAAAATGGATTCACGATAATCGCAGCAGTTTTGCGACGAGACTTGTTGCCTTTGCTTGTGTGGAGGGCATCTTTTTCAGTGGCGCTTTTTGCAGCATTTTCTGGCTGAAGAAGCGCGGTCTAATGCCCGGTCTGACCTTTTCTAACGAACTCATTTCACGTGATGAAGCCCTGCATTGCGAATTCGCCATTTTACTTTATAGCAAATTAATCAAGAAAATTCCCGGTGGCAAGGCAAAGATTATGGAGATAATCAGAGAGGCAGTGGATATTGAGACAGAGTTCATTTGTGAAGCGCTGCCTTGTCGACTAATTGGAATGAATAGTGTCTTGATGACGCAATATATACAATTTGTAGCGGATAGACTTTCAGTGCAATTAGGCTACGATAAGATATACAATGTTTTGAATCCATTTTCCTGGATGGAAATGATTAGTCTTGAAACAAAGACAAACTTCTTTGAGAAGAAGGTGGCAGATTATGCGCTGGCGAATGTGAATAAGACGGAGGAGGACTTTGATTTGTCGGATGATTTCTAGTTCCAAATATTAACAACATTAAAAGTCATACTCCTGTGGGCTGCGGTAAAATGTAGAAAAAAATATATTAAATACATTTAATATATTATATTAATTATCAATGGCTACAAGAACAATAGATACAAATTCAGTTTCGGTTGTATTGCAAGGTGGTCTCGGAAATCAACTGTTTCAAATTTTTACCACCATTTCCTACGCACTAGATAATAAAATGTCTTTTTACTTTTCAAGTAAATATGATTTGCATGCAGGTTGCACTATAAGACACACTTATTGGAAAACTTTTTTGTCTGCATTGAGTCCTTTTCTAAAAAACCCGGATTTAAAAACAGATTTGTCTGCATTGAATACTTCTCTCTTAGAATCATTCTCTCAAAATGGATACAAAGAGAGAAAAGTATTGTATATAAGGGAAAAGGAGTTTGCCTATAACGCTTTACCGAAGCCATATGGTTCAAATGAAATAGATCAATTTTTATATGGTTACTTTCAAAGTGCCAAATATTTTTATCATCATAGAGAGACTTTACTTCAAATGATTCAACTGTCAGATATTAAAGCCAAAGTATTAGACAAATACCCACAATATAAGTATTTGGTAAATAACAATACGATCTCAATGCATTTTAGGTTAGGAGATTATAAAAACTTTCAAGATTATCATCCTGTTTTACCTAAAGAATATTATTTGAATGCTCTTTTATATATTAAAAAGTCTTTAAGTACTTTAAAATTAAATAATAATGATTCTGGTTCTGGCTTTGCTCCATTAAAAATCCTCTATTTTTGCGAAGAAAAAGAAGAAGATCTAGCGACCGTAGCAAAAACAATTCACTATTTAGAATCACATTTAAATAAAAATGTTATATTTGAAAAAATAGACGGAACTTTAGAAGATTGGGAACAAATGATTATAATGAGTCTATGTAGTTGCAATATTATTGCTAACAGCACCTTTAGTTGGTGGGGGGCTTATTTGAACTCTGGGAACAACATGGTTTGTTATCCAAAAACTTGGTTTGGAAATAAGGCGAATCATAATATAAAAGATCTGTTTTTAGATAATTGGATACAAATTTCCAATTTGTAAAGGTTTAAATTATTTTATAAAATAATAATTTATATGAATTCAAATTTTATACCTTTTTTTAGTGGTACTGGATTCAATGTTAAATTAAATAGTTTATCCTTTATTGGAGTTACTTCTGCTGGTATTGTTGTAAATGACATAAATGGATTATGTAGTAGCAGACTTTTAACAGGATCAGATATTCAAAATAATTCTATAACATCTGATAAGTTGACATTTGATTATACTACATTTAGTTCTTCTAGTGGATCGCAAGGAGATACAGGTTTGAAAGGGGATACAGGTTTAAAAGGGGATACAGGAGCACAAGGTTCAGTTGGTGATACAGGATTCCAAGGAACACAAGGCGTTACAGGAACTCAAGGTAGAACTGGACCTCAGGGAGCACCAGGTACTCCTGGTCCAACTGGATCACAAGGCCGAACTGGAGCAACTGGAGCAACTGGAGCAGTCGGATTAGCACCAACTGGACCACAAGGAAATCCTGGACCAACAGGGACACAAGGGCGAACTGGAGTAACTGGACCACAAGGTTTTAATGGTATTAGTGGTTTTACTGGAACAACTGGTTCAACCGGAGCGCAAGGAACACAAGGAACGGATGGTTCTCGTGGAGACGGTAATCCATCAGGATCAAAAGGGACTACTGGACCGATTGGTTCACAAGGCATGCAAGGATCACAAGGATCATTTGGAATACCGGATTCATCTTTAACTCAAACTATTAATGTTAGAGATATCAATTTGAGCAATACCATTTATTTAGCCGGCGTTACTGGTTTAGGAAGTTCGCCCAATTTAATAGTAGATAGTGTTACTGGTCCCTTATCTTATGTACCATCTACCTCTACATTATCATTGTCTAATCTAAATGCTACTGGTAATTCAACCATGAATCAATTATTCCTTTCTGGAATGTTTTATTTAACCGTTTGTCCTAGTTTAATAAACGCAGCACCTCTGGCATCCGTGACAGAACTTCCATCACCATATTATCATTTTTATCGTGTAAATATTAGTACAAATGGGTATTACATTAAACTTCCTGCACCTAGTTATTCTTTGGCTGGTCTCCGTCTCTTTTTTAAAGTAGTATCCGTACCTACATTGGCTGGTGGTGATAGTAGTGAACAAAATATTTACTTTAATAGTACAGGAGGAAATGTTTTAATAAGCAATGGTTTTTCTAGCGATCCACAAATAACATCTGCCTTTTATCAGGCAGTTCTTAATGAGAATGGTGGTGTAGGTAGTTACAGTAGACAAATAGAAACTACATGTGATGGAAATTATTGGCATTGTTCAGGTATTTTAACTGCATAAAATAAATACAGTTATAAATTAATAATTTTATAAATTAATAATTTATATGAGTTCAAATAACAAACCTTTTTTTAGTACACCTGGACTTAATGTAAATGTAAATAGTTTATCTTTTATTGGACTTACTGCCGCTGGTGTTATTACTAATAATTCTTCTGGTTTATGCAGTAGTCGCTTAATACAAAATTCAGATATTCAAAATAATTCCATCTCATCTGACAAAATAGTATTCAATTTTAACAATCAAGGAGCAACAGGAGCACAAGGAGCACAAGGAGCACAAGGAGCACAAGGAGCACAAGGCGAGCCTGGTCTTAAAGGAGCAATTGGTTCTACAGGTGTAACAGGTATAAGAGGAGCAACTGGTTCTACTGGAGCCTTTGGAACTCAAGGTATAACAGGGACACAAGGAAGAACTGGATCTACTGGGATTGTAGGGTCTCAAGGAGCACAAGGTGTAGCAGGGGTTCAAGGATTACAAGGAGTATCGTCAAGTGTACAAGGCGCAACTGGATCTCAAGGTTTTACGGGGGTTCAAGGAACACAAGGAGTATCATCCGGTGTACAAGGTTCTACTGGGTTTCGGGGGGAAAGAGGCTTCCCAGGGTTTAGAGGAGAACTTGGATTAAAAGGTGAAACTGGTTATCAAGGCGCTACCGGTTATCAAGGCTCTACCGGTTATCAAGGCGCTACCGGTTCACAAGGCTCTATAGCACCAACCCCATCATTATCAGAATCAAGTCAAGGTGTTTATGCTATAAATAACAACTCTAGTGATCCCATTTATTTAGTCGGAGTTACTGGTTTAGGGAATGTAACCGATTTAATTGCTGATACTGTTACAGGACCTTTGTCGTATACACCATCTACTTCTACCTTATCTTTATCTGCTGTAAATACGACAGGAATATCAAGTATGAATAATTTAACATTATCTGGAACTATGAAATTCAGTATTTATCCTACAACTATCAATTTAACTAATGCTAGTCCTGCTTTTACTATAACAACTCCATTATCAGTGGTATATATTATCTCTCAACAAAATACTGGTAATTTAAATAATAGTATTATTACTCTTCCGTCTTTATCATCAGTAAATGCAGGCACATTTTTAACATTTAAACTAATTTATAAAGCATCTAGTTATAATCCTATTACACATCGGTATTATTTACAAGATTCTGTAAATGGTATTCAAACAACGTCGTCGGGGGATGGTAGTATTACTAATACTAAAACACCCTATTTGATATTTAGAAAAGATGTATCTATTTTGTTTACTGGTACTTATTGGAAAATAATACAACAATAGTATATTATATTATATATTTAATCACAAATAAATATATAAATATATAAATAATATAATAATTTATATGAACACAAATTTAAAACCATTTTTTAGTGTACCAGGATTTAATATAAATGTAAATAGTTTATCTTTTATTGGGGTTACTTCTGCTGGAGTTATTACTAATAACTCATCTGGATTATGTAACAGCCGACAAATAAATGATTCTGACTTTCAAATTAATTCTATTACAACTGATAAATTTGCATTTTCGTTTGGATCACAAGGAGTTACAGGAGAAACAGAATCACAAGGAGTTACAGGAGAAACTGGATCACAAGGATCACAAGGTTTTACTGGGAGTTTACCTGGTCCCAAAGGCTTTACTGGATTACAAGGCTTTATCGGAACTCAAGGATTTACTGGTGCCCAAGGAGGTATAACTGGGGCTCAAGGTGCACAGGGCTTTACAGGTTCTCAAGGTGCACCTGGATTTACCGGTGTAACAGGAGCAACCGGTGTAACAGGAGCAACCGGTGCACGGGGAGCAACTGGATCACAAGGTGCCCAAGGATCACAAGGTGTTTTAGGCTCAACTGGCTCAACTGGAACGACTGGAGCCCAAGGAGCCCAAGGAGCCCAAGGAGCCCAAGGAGCCCAAGGATCAACTGGATCAACTGGAGCCCAAGGATCCCAAGGATCTCAAGGTAATACTGGCGCAACAGGAGCACAAGGCGCAACTGGAGCACAAGGCGATACCGGATTATTATATTTACAAGGAAATGTTAATGTTGTAGACAGCAACTCTAGTAATCCAATTTATTTGGTAGGCGTTTCGCAGTTAAGTAGCGCATTGTATGCGGATACAATTACTGGTCCTTTATCATATACACCATCTACATCAACATTATCTTTATCTAGCATAAATGCAACTGGTTCATCTACAATGAATAATGTAACCTTATCTGGTTCATTACAATTAAGTATTTCTCCAACTATACTAAATTTAATCACAAATACAAATATCACTTTAACCTCACCTTATTATAATTGTTATAGAGTAAATTTTACTGCATCTGGATGGAGTAGTAATACTATTACACTTCCAGATGCAACCACATTTTCAGGGGGGCAGATAAATTTTATATTTGATACATTTAGCGGACCATCTATTACATTTGCCTCACCTAATGGAACCTTTGTTGGAAATAATGGGTTGGATTCTAGTAAAGCATCCACATACTCATTCGGAAATGGTTATTATTTTATTTCACTTATTTGTGCAAATAATACTTGGTATGTATGGTACAGAGATTAAGGATAATAATAAAAAGTATTTATATATTATAATATACATATATAATGGCATTTACCCGTTTTCATGATGACCCTGCAAGAATTTCAAAACAATTACAACAAATGACTGATACTGGTCGCTGGGTATTAAATGTTCCTGGAAATGGCGACAAACCACACTTTGCTCTGGATCCGCAAATTATCCCGCAAAAATGGGGCGCCAATTTGTGGACTAATTCGGTAGACATTAGCAGTTCTCTTTTAGGCATAGATAAATCGCTGAATAGAGATGTTCCTTTAGGGCTTCTGCAAAAAGAGACTCCCAGCAAAGCACCTTCTTTAGGAAATGTAGTAAGAAGTTCGTCTCGCATTGAATATCCTGTTTGCGATAGTTTTTTAACTACAGATCAGTCGCGTGTAATTATGCCTGCATGGACGGCGAGAGATTTGCAGCAAAATCACGCTTATATTTTGCCGAATAACCCTCAACTAAACACAGAGATGCCGTTTCAAAACTATGTTAATACACGCATTTTTGAAAAGGATTATTTTAAAAGACCGGTTGATTGTGCTGCTATTACAAATCGGCAAGAATATACAGTTGTTCCAAAAAAGGAAAATAAAGGTATGTAAAGGAAAATAAAGGTATGTAAAGGAAAATAAAAATATTTTAAAAAGATAAAATAAAATATGTAAAAATATAATTCATAATATATAATAAAATATTATGAATTCTTCTTATTCTCAATACATTAACTCTAAAAAAAATGTAACTATTAATCAAAATGCGAAACAAGTTTCCGGCACTAATACATTATGGACCCCCAGTTCCGCTGTAAGTTTTACACCTAGTACTGTAATTCCTTATGTACCTCAAAAAAATGCTAAAGGAATTATTGATTCCAATGGAAACCTAATAGGTGATTTACTACCATCTAATGATATTGGATTGAATATTGGATCTACTGGAAATAGATTAAAGGAATTACACGTAGATTCAATTTTTGTCGGTCCTAATACGATTCATATTGGAGATGCTAAAATTTCTGCAGTTGACGATAAAGTAAATTTGCCTATCTCTAGCACAGTGGGTGGCATCCCGATTGGCTCAATTAGAATCGTTGGAAAAATATATAATAAGAATGATTTGCCTTTGGCTGGTATTCCAATACCAATATATGATGAAAACAATATACAAATAGGAGCAATACCACGAGAACTAATAGGACAAGGAGATGGATATGTACTAGAACCTGAAGGTATTTTATGGGTTTCTACAGTTCCAAATCCTATTGTTTTAGAACAATGGAGTGAGATTGGAGTTATTCGTGGACCTATTGGCGTTCAAGGGTATACAGGTCCAACAGGTGCTCAAGGTTCAACGGGCGTTCAAGGACATACAGGTGCTCAAGGACATACAGGTGCTCAAGGTTCAACGGGCGCTCAAGGGTTTATTGGTTCAACAGGGTTTACAGGACCAACGGGCGCTCAAGGTTCAACGGGCGCTCAAGGACATACAGGTGCTCAAGGACATACAGGTGCTCAAGGACATACAGGTGCTCAAGGACATACAGGTGCTCAAGGACATACAGGTCCAACAGGTGCTCAAGGACATACAGGTGCTCAAGGATCAACAGGTCCAACAGGTGCTCAAGGATCAACAGGATCAACAGGTACTCAAGGATCAACAGGTCCAACAGGTGCTCAAGGATATACCGGTCCAACAGGTTCTCAGGGTTATCAAGGTTCAACAGGCGCTCAAGGACCTCCAGGGGCTCCTAACGGTCAAACCGGTGCTCAAGGTAATCCAGGAGGTGCTCAGGGACATACAGGTTCAACAGGTGCTCAGGGACATATAGGTGAAACAGGTGCTCAAGGTAACACAGGTGCGCAAGGACAAACAGGTTCTCAAGGTGAAACAGGTGCTCAAGGTCAAACAGGTTCGCAAGGTTATACAGGTGCACAAGGTTATACAGGTGCACAAGGTTATACAGGTGCACAAGGTAACACAGGTGCTCAAGGTGAAACAGGTTCGCAAGGTCAAACAGGTTCGCAAGGTTATACAGGTTCGCAAGGTCAAACAGGTTCGCAAGGTTATACAGGTGCACAAGGTTATACAGGTGCACAAGGTTATACAGGTGCACAAGGTTATACAGGTGCTCAAGGTGAAACAGGTTCGCAAGGTCAAACAGGTTCGCAAGGTTATACAGGTTCGCAAGGTTATACAGGTGCACAAGGACCAATAGGAACTATAGGTTCATTAGTACCTTTATCCGGAACTACATTTGGACAAACAGGATCTGTTCAAACTTATTTTATAGTGATGACAGATAATCGTTCAACAGTTCCGCAAGAAATTTGTTATGATGGAAATAATATCGGTAGGACATTAAGTTATGATCCAAATGGACAAAGATTGTATACTCGTTATTTAGATGTTCAAAATCAAATAATTGCAAATTCAATTCAAACAAATACATTCGTCGCGAGTGGTACGTCATCTCAAACAAGAATAAATGTATCACAAACAATAGAACTAGTTAATTCGCCAAAATTAATAGGAGACAGGAATAGTAGAAATTTACCCAACACCTTATCGGAAGAATTTCCTACTATACCAATAACTATTCAAACAAGTAATCTCAATACCGCTGGTATTGTATTGCAAACTACAGGAAGCAGTGCTAATATTGCAATAAATACGGCAGCAGATAGTTCATCTTCATTTACTGTTAATCCACGAGGGGTTAATGCAATGACTATTTCTTTTAATAACATTGTATTAAATGGTATAGTTAATATAAATAATGCATTTGCTATTAATCCGCCTGGATCGGCCGTTACTCAAGTAATATTGGTTAATTATGATGGCAGTATTGAATTAAAAGGTCCAGTCAAGGTAAAAAACAATTTTGCTTGGAATGTCGGTACAGATATTTCAGCAACTGTTACATTATCTAGTCCGTTGGCACAATTTTATAGTGTTACTTCCACATCCGCAACTACAGTTACATTGCCTTTGCCGTCTAACACTGTTACAGGAACCACTGTTGTTTTTAAACGCATTTCTGGCTCTGCAACAATAACATTTAGTACCATTTCAGGAACCTATTTCATTCCATCTAGTTCAGTTACCGCTGCGACAACTGTAACAATGACAAATACCATACAATTTATCTGTAATGGAACTTATTGGTGTGTTCTTTAATTATTATACTTTTTATACTTTTGGGAAAAGTATAGCAAAAAATTTATACCTTTTATTTTCCTAATAAGAGAAATTAGTTTCTTTAAGTTGTTTTGAAATATATTATAATTTACTATACCTTTTGCCTTTACTTCGTTATAACTTTTCTTAAAAGTATAAAAGTATAAAAGTATAATATAACAATGTGTTACAGTGTTGAAAGCAGTCTGAAAACCACTTGTTTATCGCTATTTGCCATTATTTACTTATTGCAGTCAAATATACCGCATTTCCAGTGGATTGCCATTGGATTAATCGGCTGGTGTGCAATGCAATTTGCTGAATTATTGCTCTGGTTAACAGACCCCAGAAAAGGCTGCACCTTATGGAATAAAATAATAACACTAACATTGATTCCTTTAATTCTTGTATTACAACCTTTAGGATTTTTATGGGGATCATTATACGACACGCCATGGAACAAATCCAGCGACATACGTAAACAATTTATGATTTTCTATTCACTATTTATTATTTTAGTAGTTTCTTATTCTGTTTATTATAAACCATATAAAATTTGTACAACTGTAACAGAAAGTGGGCATTTATACTGGCACACATCAAAATATGGTTATACTACAACAGAAATAATTACATATTGTATTTGGTCAATACTGGTTCTATTGCCATTATTTGTTTTTTGGAGGAAACATTATATAACTATTTTATTGGTACTACTTATACCAACATTTGGTTTTTTTACTGGCTTAAAAACGGATTCACGTGCATCATTATGGTGTCATTATTCAAGTAGTGCAAGTATCGTTTCCATTATTCTTTTGTTTCTTAATCAGATGCAAGTTTTTTATTAAATATTATTGTATTTTTAAATACTAAAGAAACAAAGGTTAAAAAGGTAAGTACGATATATAATTATTTATTATTGTATGTAATTATATATAATTATATGGCATCTTATTCAAATTATTTAACCACTAGAAATTGTTGCAATTTACATGGTTTAGGACCACAAGGATTACCCGGACCACCTGGAACCGGTGGACCAATTGGACCTATCGGTTATCAAGGATCAACTGGTACAACTGGTACAATAGGAAAACAAGGTCCAACTGGTGCTCAAGGTGAAAAAGGAGAAACCGGATATCAAGGAGAAACCGGATATCAAGGTGCAACAGGTGCTCAAGGTGAACAAGGGCTTCAGGGTGTTTCATCTGGATTAGTTATTTATATGAATTTTAGTGAAATAGCGTATCCGCCTATTACTGTTTTTGATAGTCTTGATATACCCCCTTCAGGTTCAATAGAAAATTATCCTGATTCTCCTGCTCCTGGACTGGTTTCTACCTTATCTATAAATCCTGTTATAAATCCGAATACTTTAACAACCACTATACCAACAGATGGTGTTTATTATTCAATTGCCCAATTTATTTGGCCAACAAGTGATAATACGCCTCCATTTACATCTATTCCTCCAGGTGTTTGGGACATGAATATTTATGTATCAAAACAAACTGTACCTAATAATATTTTTCTGCAGATGAATCTTTATATTTATAATTCAGGAGTTTTAACATTAATTGGTAATGGATCTAATACCCAAGTTATTGACAGTGGAACTGTTTTTCAATATACTTCAACAGAATTAGTACCATTTACACCCCTAAATGCTGGTGATGAAGTTTTTGTTATTGTTTCTGCATCATCCAGTGGAGGATCAGGGACATTTACCATTAGTTTTCAAGATCCTTCTGGGTTTTCTCATATCCATACTAGTTTTGGAGGTTCTGCCGGCGCACAAGGATATCAAGGACATACAGGTCACACAGGAGCACAAGGGTCAACCGGTGATACTGGTGCACAAGGATATCAAGGACATACAGGTGCACAAGGATACCAAGGTTCCACTGGTTATACAGGTGCACAGGGATACCAAGGAAGAACAGGTGCACAGGGATACCAAGGAAATACAGGTCACACAGGTGCACAGGGATACCAAGGAAATACAGGTCACACAGGTGCACAGGGATACCAAGGACAAACAGGAATTACAGGAGCACAGGGATACCAAGGACAAACAGGAATTACAGGAGCACAGGGATACCAAGGACAAACCGGAATTACAGGTGCACAGGGATATCAAGGGCAAACAGGAATTACAGGTGCACAAGGATATCAAGGGCAAACAGGAATTACAGGAGCACAAGGATATCAAGGGCAAACAGGAATTACAGGTGCACAAGGATATCAAGGAAGAACTGGTCAAACAGGAGCACAAGGATATCAAGGACAGACTGGTCAAACAGGAGCACAAGGATATCAAGGTCAAACAGGAATTACAGGTGCACAAGGATACCAAGGAAATACAGGTCATACAGGAGCACAGGGATACCAAGGTCAAACAGGAATTACAGGTGCACAAGGATACCAAGGAAGAACTGGTGATACAGGAGCACAGGGATACCAAGGAAGAACTGGTGATACTGGAGCACAAGGATATCAAGGACAAACTGGTGATACTGGAGCACAAGGATATCAAGGACAAACAGGAATTACAGGTGCACAAGGATATCAAGGAAGAACTGGTGACACTGGTGCACAAGGATATCAAGGAAGAACTGGTGACACTGGTGC
>Ga0214919_10006914_pt1 | contig 15432 bp, 16 predicted proteins | sample LL1503_MetaG_FD_177994 | JGI IMG/M metagenome (GOLD analysis project Ga0214919, IMG submission 177994) | Freshwater microbial communities from Lake Lanier, Atlanta, Georgia, United States - LL-1503 | ecosystem: Environmental > Aquatic > Freshwater > Lake | place: USA: Georgia | collected... | reverse complement strand
ATATTTTAACAACCCGCTCGTTGAAATCGAACACATTTTTGATCAATTCATGCTCTGTCGTATCCAGAGCTCCACTTTCCTTACCCTGATCTAGTAAATACTGTAATTCCTCTGAGCTGTGATGAGATTCCTTCCCTCCTAGTGTCCGAAAACCAAAAACACCTAATAACATGTTAGCCAAACCATTCAGCAACATGATAAATGGACGAAAAATGAGGTAAAAAAAGTGAAGAGGCAACGCAATTTTCATAGTCGTATTCACTGGATGCATGATAGCGACCGACTTGGGTGCTAGTTCACCAAAAACAATATGCAAAACCGTAATAAATGAAAAAGCTATAATTGGAGCAAGCGTACCAGAAAGTGTTCGTACCATATCCTGACTTGCTCCAAATTCTGCAAAAAGGTGTTTCAATACATCTTCCATAACCTGCTCACCAACCCAACCCAAGCCAAGTGAAGCAAGGGTAATACCCAACTGAGTAGCGGCTAAGTAACCATCTAAATTCAACGTGATATGCTTCGCAATCTTTGCGACCTTACTTCCAGATTTAGCCTTTATCTCAATCTGGGAAGCCCTCACGCGCACAATGGCAAACTCTGCCGCTACGAAAAAGCCATTGAGAAATACAAGAAAAAATGTAACGAATAATTGAAAAACCATTCTTGGTTACTTATTTACAAATGTTTTTTGATACAACTCAAGACTCTCGGCGATTACTTTATAGGCATATCTTTTACCTAATAAATGCTCAATAGCCACATTTTTTTCTTCAAGGGCTTTATAATCTTGAAAAAATCGCACGATTTCTTTCATCGTATGAGGTGGCAGTTCAGCTAAGTCATCGATATAGTTTACGGACATGTCGTTCTTTGCTACCGCAATAATTTTATCATCTTGCTCGCCATTATCAACCATGTGCATGACGCCAACTACTTTGGCTTCAATAATAGTCATTGGATAAACATCTACTGAACATAGAACCAGAATATCTAAAGGATCTTGATCATCACAATAGGTTTGAGGAATGAAGCCGTAATTGGCTGGGTACATCACCGAAGAAAAAAGAACCCGATCTAGTTTGATCAAACCTGACTCTTTATCAATTTCATACTTTGCCTTAGATCCTTTAGGAATTTCGATAATTGCATTAACTGTGGAAGGGATATCATTCCCTGGAGAAACATGGTGCCACGGATGGTCTTTACTCATTATATTAATTATTGGTTAAAATTATTCTTCCGCTTCATTTAAACGTCCTATACCCTTCATATACGATATCAAAAGTGGCGCAGTAGCAACAACAATAAAACCTATGATGATATACAGCAGATAGTCGGTGACCTCTTTCTCAAATTGCATACCAAGAAAGAAACCAATTAAGGTTAATGAGGCAACCCAAAGAAACGCACCTATCACATTGTAAAAAGCGAATTTTTTAAAATTAACCTGCACCACACCCGCAAAAATGGGAGCAAAAGTTCTCACTATGGGGATAAAACGACCCATAATAAGCGCAAATGCACCCTGTTTACGATAGTACTCTTCTGCTGCCCTAAAGTATTTTTTCTTAAAGAAAAAAGTATCAGGCCGATCATATAGCAGTGTACCAGTTTTTTTACCAAACCAGTACCCCACAAAATTGCCCAAAACTGCTGCAAGTATCAAGCTTATCACTAAAGTATAAATAGATGTATTTAATCGCCCAGTGGCCGTGAACATCCCAGCCATAAACAGCAAATAATCTCCTGGAAGGAAAAATCCGAAAAATAAACCTGTCTCAGCAAAAACGACAAAAAGAAGAACATACAAACCGCCTTCTCGAAGTAACAGTTCAGGATCAATAAAATGTAGTAGGAAGTCCCAGATTTCGTGCATAGTTGAATATGCGTAAATCTACAATATTTTCATATATATAATTGTTTTTTTATCGGCTATGAGGCTATCATGAACTAAATTTTTCACTAGTATTTTTTTGAGGTGTTCAAGGAATCGCTTCGCTTTTAATCATTCAGGATTTATGAGTGATAACTCATGGTAGTTTTAAAGCCTTTATTTTAAAACTTAAAATAAAGCTAAAATGACGTTGGGATATATTCCCAATAAAATAGTAGCAACCGCCGAAAAACACAAAACCAATTTATAATATGCGGGAACAGCAATTTCTTCCCGATCTACTTCTTTAAAGTACATGGCCGTTACCACCTTCAAATAATAAAAAACACCAATGAGTGCATTTATAATAGCCAAGCCTATCAACCCGATTCGATACTCGGATAAGACAACAGAAAATACCATAAACTTACCTATAAAACCCGCTGTAAGTGGAATGCCCGCCAGAGAAAACATGGCTATCGTAAGTGTGAATGCCATCAATGGGTTTTTTTTAGCTAGCCCATTAAAGCTATCAAAACTGGATGAGCCTGTTTCGCGTCTCACTAATATCAAGACTGCAAATGCAATAATAGATGCGATTGAATATGCTGTTGCATACACAAACACCGCATTGGTAGATGCTGCTCCCAAAAGTAATGTTGCAAACAACAAATAACCCGCGTGCGAAATACTGGAATAAGCCAGCATCCGCTTAAAGCTGTGTTGATATACTGCTGTGATGTTGCCAATAAATATGGTCAGTACGATAATCACTACAATGGCAGGCATCCAAAAATCACTTAAAGGTGCAAAGCAAATTGAGAATAAACGTATAAATGCAGCGAAACCAGCCGTTTTAGCTACGGTGCTCATAAATGCAGTGATCAGTGTTGGTGATCCTTCATATACATCAGGAGTCCAAAAGTGGAACGGTGCTACACCTATTTTAAAGCAGAATCCGATTAACATCAGGATCATTCCACTATAAAATAAGGTAGATATACTCGTTGGATTTGATACGACATAGCCCCTGATTGATTCTAAATTGAACGAACCTGTTGCACCGTAAATAAGTGTGATGCCCAAAAGGAGAAATCCAGTAGAAAAAGTACCCATCAAAAAATATTTTAGAACCGCTTCATTAGATGCATATTCTTTTTTACGAATACCTACTAGAATGTATAAGCTTACCGACATGATTTCGATGCCAATAAAAAGCATCGACAGATTGTAGTAAGAAACCATCACCAAAATCCCCGCTAGGGCAAAAAGAAGAATGGCATAGTATTCTGCCACATGCTCACTAATTCGCTCGAAATAGTCTTTTGAAATGAGGATGATGAGAATCGTCGAAAAAATACAAATGGTAGAAAAAGCAACAGCGAAATTATCAAATAGCATCATTCCGCTATAGATTGGCTGAGCATTGGTATTCCACTCAGCCAATACGGCAATAAGTGCTACACATAAGCCTACTAAAGTAACGGGCAAAAGTGCTCTCTTCGCGTTAAATAGTCCCAGATATAAAATAACTATCGCAAAAGCGGATAGAATGATTAATGCGTTCATGTTTATTTACTTAATACTATCTTTTGATTCACCTGATCCACCAAATTGCTTACCGCTGCTTCGGAAATGTGTAAAATCGGTTGGGGATAAACTCCAATGACGATCACCAATGCACAAATAATAAATAACACTATTTTTTCTGTGGGATCGAGATCAATAAAAACAGATGTTTGTTCGTTGGTGCTCCCTAGCATCACTTGCTGATACATTCGGAACATATACACAGCTCCTAAAATGATCGTTAAACCAGCAAGGGCAGCATACCCAATATGGTATTGATAGACACCCATCAGCAACAAAAACTCGCCAATAAATCCATTCGTGAGTGGAAGCGCGACCGTTCCTAGAAGAACAATCAAAAAGCTAATAGCCAATTGGGGTGCTGATTTTGCAATCCCTCCCATTTGATCCAACTGACGCGTGTTCAGCCTACGTGTAATGATATCTAAAACAAAAAATAGCCCGACCACATTGATACCGTGATTGAGCATTTGGATCATCGCTCCTTGCAGGCCTTGTATATTCCAGGCAAAAATGCCGGCCGAAATTAATCCAACGTGCGCAATCGACGAATAGGCCACCAAACGTTTGATATCTTTTTGCGTAAATGCAATAACAGAGGCGTATATAATTCCGATCACAGACAAAATGAGTGCCGTTTGCCCCCAGGCTGCAAAGCCCAATGGCACCACAGGAATTAACCAGCGAATAACCCCATAAACACCCATCTTAAGCATGATACCCGAAAGTAGCATGGTACCTACTGTTGGGGCTTCGGTATAGGTATCGGGTTGCCAGGTATGAAAAGGAAACACAGGCATCTTAATTGCAAATGCAAGAAAGAAAGCCCAAAACAACCAAGCTTGTGTAGCTGCATCTAATTTAAGTTGATAAAAGTCGGCGATATCGTAACTGTTATTCGGTGTTTGTAAATGCAGGTAGATGATCGCGATCAGCATCAACAAACTACCTGCAATGGTATAGATGAAAAATTTCAAGTTTACTTGAATTCGGTTCTCTCCACCCCATAGTGCGCAAATGAAATAAATAGGAATTAGAGCAGCCTCCCATCCCACATAAAACAAAAATCCATCTAAAGCAGTAAATACAAGCAATAATCCCATTTGCATAAACAGAATGAGGGCATATAATGCATGGGGGCTCTTATACTGATATTTAAAGCTCGCCAAAATAATAATGGGGATTAAAATATTAGTCAATAAGACTATTATCATACTAATCCCATCAATTCCAGCTTTGAAATGGATGCCAAAACTTGGAATCCAAGTATAGTTTATCAAAAATTGGGTGGAAGCATCGGGAATAAATTTGCATACCATCCCAATTGTAAAAACTAAAGAAATGATCGAGATGACTAATGCTCCTATCCGTGCTATATTGCCCTGCTTAAAAAAGGAGCAAATCAAGGCACCCAAAAGAGGTAAGAAAATTAAGCGTACTAATTCCATTTATTTATTCTGACCAGATATGATTAAAATTTACAAAAGCCATATATCAACAATGCCATCGTACCCAATACCATCATGAAGATATAAAACCCAATATTTCCTGTTTGCAATAGGCGAAACCCTTTGCTTGCTTCTGTTGCTATTTTGCCTAGGTTATTTACGAATCCATCGATTCCTAATTTGTCGACCACATGGTAAAAAAAGCTTGATAGTGCATCGAGTGGACGGGCAATCAATGCATCATAAATCTCATCAACGTAATATTTATTGTAGGATATTTTAGCCAACAAACTACGTTTATCGACATCAGCAAGCGGAACGTATGCATTCCTGATATACTTCGTGTAAGCAAAAAACAGTGCAAACAAGACACCCCCTACCGAAATAGCCATTAACCTATATTCGGTACCATGATCTAATGCTAATTCTCCCATTTTGGCGTGAGGTGTCTCAAATACGGGTGCTAAAAAATGAGCTAACCAATGGCTTCCACCTAAAACTTCAGGAACTCCAATGAAACCACCAAACACCGATAATACAGCTAAGATGATCAAGGGGGCAGTCATTGATTTTGGTGATTCGTGTAGATGATGTTCTTGGTCAGGCGTGCCTCTGAAATTTCCATAAAAAGTAAGGAACAGCATGCGAAACATATAAAAAGCGGTAAACATGGCACCAATGACACCAATCACCCATAATACGGGGTTATGTTGATATACATGTGCCAAAATTTCATCTTTGGAAAAGAACCCCGCAAATGGAGGCAATCCCGAAATAGCGATCGTTCCGATCATCATAGTCAAGAAAGTGATGGGTAGTTTTTTTCGTAGTCCACCCATGTTACGTAAATCTTGCTCATTACTCATGGCATGGATTACAGAACCGGCTCCCAAAAACAACAATGCTTTGAAAAAAGCGTGTGTAATCACATGAAAGAAAGCTCCTGTGTAGGCTCCAACACCTAATCCTAAAAACATATACCCCAACTGCGATACCGTGGAGTAAGCCAAAACTTTTTTAATATCGGTTTGCGTCAACGCGATGGTTGCTGCTAAGATGGCGGTTGCTAAACCAATGATTGAAACAATTTCTAAGGTTTGAGGTGCGAGTGTAAAAAGAATATTGGAACGAGCAATCATGTAAATACCCGCCGTAACCATGGTAGCCGCATGTATCAAAGCCGAAACGGGTGTGGGGCCGGCCATGGCATCGGGCAGCCATGTAAACAAGGGAATTTGTGCCGACTTACCCGTTGCACCGACAAATAGTAATGCAGTTATTAATATAAGCGTGCCATTCCCAGAAACCATTGTCGCTGCCTGGGGAAATATCTTCGCAAACTCAACGCTTCCAAAAGTGGAAAAAATCAAAAAGATAGCAATCAGAAAGCCCAAATCACCAATACGATTCATCACAAAGGCTTTTTTCGCGGCACTTGCATAGGATGCATTGGTAAACCAAAAACCAATCAACAAATAAGAGCATAGGCCCACTCCTTCCCATCCAATAAAAAGAATCACATAATTGGAACCTAATACCAACAGCAACATGAAAAAGATAAACAAATTGAGATAGGAGAAGAATTTGGCAAAACCTGCATCCTCGTGCATATAACCAATGGAGTATACATGAATCAAAAAGCCTATTCCTGTGACCACCAATAACATCAGGGAGCTTAGCGGGTCAACCAGAAATGAAAAAGGTACGGTTAAATTTCCTGCGTGTATCCAATCGAACAGGGGAATAATAAATGCCTTTGTATCCGCAGCATTCAGTTCACAAAAAATGCCCACGCTTACGCCAAATGACAATAAGATCATCGCACTTCCTATAAAACCGACTGCACTTTTAGACAAAACATTACGCCCCCAGCCATTGATCACAAATCCAATCAATGGGAATAAAGGAACTAACCAAACTAAGTTTATCATTCTTAAATTATTTTATAGCCTCACCACTTTAATTTATTCAATACATTGATGTCTACCGAATGGGTGTTTCGATAAATCATGACAATGATAGCCAATCCAACTGCTACCTCTGCGGCCGCCAAGGCCATAATAAAAAATACAAAAACTTGTCCCGAAGCATTATTATGGTATACCGAAAAAGCTGCCAATAGCAAGTTTACCGCATTCAGCATCAGCTCAACAGACATGAAAATAATGATTGCATTTCTACGAGTGAGTACACCCACCACGCCAATACAAAAGATGAGCGTACTTAACAGAATGTAATGATTTAAAGGAACGCCATTTATGGCTTGCGTGATATTCTCCATTATGCGTTGTTTGGTTCTCTTTTAGCTAATAATACGGCTCCAACCATGGCTGATAGCAGTAAAATTGAGGATACTTCAAATGGTAAAAGAAATTCACTGAATAGTACTTTGCCCAAATTTTTGACTAACCCCAAATTTTGTGCTTGTAGGATCACTGGATCTGATAGATGTAACGCTTTGGTTGATCCAACGAGGGTTACTAATAAACACATCCCACCGATCACACCTATTATTTTAAGCAGATTTGATTTCAATGGTTCTGAATCTTTGTTCAAATTCAGTAGCATCAATACAAATAGGAATAAAACGAGGATGGCTCCCATGTAAACGATAAAATTAACGATCGCCAAAAACTGGGCATTCAACAAAATATAGTGAATGGTGAATGTAAAAAAAGTGATAATCAGATACAAAATGCTGTGTACTGGATTTTTAGAAAAGATAACCAGCAACGAAAAAAATATCGATAAAAAGGCAACTAAATAAAATAAAGATAAGGTCATTGATCAGATTGTTTTATGATGCTTTAAATGGGGCTTCAACTAATTTGTCTTTACCATAAATAAAATCTTGTCGCAAATAGTTCGACTCAACAATGTTTCCATCTAAGTAAATCGCTTCTTTAGGGCAAGCTTCTTCACACAAACCGCAGAAAATGCAACGTAGCATATTGATTTCATACACCGATGCATATTTTTCTTCGCGATACAAATGTGCCTCTTCTTTTTTACGTTCTGCAGCAATCATCGTAATGGCCTCAGCAGGGCATGCTAATGCACATAAACCACAAGCGGTACAGCGCTCACGACCTTCTTCATCACGTTTTAGTGAATGCAGACCTCTCCAGTTTTCTGAAAATTCTCGTTTCACCTCCGGATAGAAAATCGTCTCCTTCTTTTTGAACATGTGCATAAAAGTAATGGCCATCCCCTGAAAAATAGCTGGAAGGTATAAACGCTCCCAGAAATTCATCGGTTTCTGTTGCAGTACTTTCTTTTTATTTGTTAATGATTCCATTTTATCTTTTTCATCTCCGCTAAGGGATGGGTGATTGTGTTAAATTCTATCACTTATTGTAATCCAAATTCCAGTGATTACAATGTTGGCTATCGCGAGTGGGATGAGTACTTTCCATCCCAAATTCATCAATTGATCGTAGCGGAAACGCGGAACGGTCCAACGTACCCACATAAAAAAAAAGATGAACGCAAATATTTTTAAAAATAAAACAGCCACCCCCACTAAAGGCCCCCATAAAGGACCGAGCATATTGTTAACCCAATCCATGCCCGGATAATTATAGCCTCCAAAGTAAAGTGTGGCCATCACAGCTGATGAGATGAACATGTTGATGTATTCAGCAAATAGATAAAAGCCCAGCTTCATGGATGAATATTCGGTATGATATCCTCCAACCAATTCTGTTTCACATTCAGGTAAATCGAAAGGCGTGCGATTGGTTTCGGCAAAGGAACAAATCATAAATAGAAGGAAACCTAATGGTTGATACCATACATTCCAGTGCCAACCATGTTGTTGTGCGGTGATTTCTTTTAAACTGAGCGTATTTGTAACCAGCAATAAAGCGATGATAGATAGTCCCATCGGAATTTCATAACTGATATTTTGAGATGCAGCGCGGATGGCACCCATCAAGGAAAATTTATTATTAGATGCCCAACCACCAATCATCACCCCATAAACTCCCAAAGAAACGACGCCAAAAATGTACAATATCCCCACATTGATATCTGTCACTTGCAGATCAACGATTCGGCCTGCTATCGCGATGGTATCGCCCCATGGAATTACGGCACTTCCGATACAAGCCGTTAAAATAGCCAAAGATGGTCCTGCGATAAATAAAAATTTATTGGACTGTTCCGGAATAATCTCCTCCTTAAAAAACATTTTTGCACCATCTGCTAAAGGCTGAAACATGCCACCTGGTCCAGCACGGTTAGGGCCCACACGATCCTGCAAAAATGCCGCTATTTTACGTTCCGCAAGGGTAGAATACATCGCAACCACTAAGCTGAGCGCAAATACTACCGTGATCAGTATAAATTTTTCGATAACGAATGCTAACTCCATTAGATTTTCTTTGTTCTTTCAAATTCTACTTTATTGGCTTCCATCAACGCTTTATTTTGTTGAATGACAGGTAATGGCTTCATCGTATCATAATGATTGGAAGATATAACCGATGTGTTTTCAATATGCCTTGGACCTTCAATCACCCAATCGCTTGTTTTTTTATGATCAAATCGGCAAGCATTACAAATAAAATCTTCTACCTCGCCATATTGGTCTTTGCGTCCAGTAACACGTAAAACCTCTTCTCCTTTATACCACAATGCTACTTTGCCTTTGCAAGTTGGGCAATCACGATGTGCGTCCACAGGCTTGGTAAACCAAACCCGATTTTTGAAACGAAATGTTTTGTCGGTTAAAGCACCCACGGGGCAAACATCAATCACATTGCCTGAAAAATCGTTGGTGATTACGTTTTCAATGTACGTCGAAATTTCAGATGCATCGCCACGACCCAAAATACCATGTACACGATTATTGGTCAATTGATCGGCTGTAAACACACAACGGTAGCACAAAATGCAACGCGTCATGTGCAGTTGAATTTTATCGCCAATATCTATTTTATCGAATGTTCTTCGCTCAAACTCGTATCGTGTGCCTGCTGCGCCGTGCTCATACCCTAAATTTTGCAAATCGCACTCGCCTGCCTGATCACAAATCGGACAATCCAAAGGATGATTGATGAGTAACAGCTCAACGATCCCTTTTCGCGCTTCAATTACCTCGGGCGAGGTCATATTTTCTACTTCCATGCCATCCATCACAGTGGTCTGGCATGAAGCCACGAGTTTAGGCATCGGTCGCGGGTCTTTTTCGGATCCTTTGCTCACTTTGACTAAGCATGTACGACATTTACCTCCACTACCCTCCAACTTAGAATAATAACACATGGCAGGTGGCACTAGGTCCCCTCCTATCTGACGCGCAGCATTCAGGATGCTTATTCCTGGCTCCACTTCAACTGTTATTCCGTCTATCGTTACTCTAGCTTTTTCTGACATGGTGTTTGAGCAATTACTTGGACTTTTTACTCTTGTTAAACTTTTTCATTGGTTTGATAGGATCCATATTAAAATGATATCCAGCAGTACAAGCAACACCATCTAATAGCCACATATTATTTTGTTTAACCAGTCGGTAAGTTGCTACCGTGTTACCTTTATTATATTCATTCTTTGGCCAAGCATATCCTATGGTAGCCATGGAGTCATTTTGCTTTATGGTGCGATATAAATAGTGATCAGGAATATCTTGTGCACAAATAAGATTCCAGTCAATACCAGACATTTCGCCCTCCTCATAACCCCCATTTGCTTTGACCGTCTTTTTTTCAGCTGCCGCAATTGCCCCTGTTAATGCATTCGTAAATAATAACTGATACTTAGGTGACACTTTATATCCAGGTCTTTTCAACAGAAACTCATACATATTATGATCTGTTTCATATAGCTTAAAAATGCTATCCAATTTTAATTCTTGCTTAGTAATGGGCGGATGAAATTCATTTTTCTTCTTTGTTTGAGCTGAACTATTTACTCCTAAAAACAAGATAATTAATAATAAACAACTAATGCCACGCACGACTAAAAGATTAACTGACTGACTCATATTCTGTTTTTTTATTCAATTTTCAGCTTTTTTAAGCAATGGGTTCGCATAATCACCCAATCCATAATTCCGTTCCATCGCCTCTTTCGGATGCTTTACATGCCACTCAAATTCATCTCGAAAATGACGAATGGCACTTGCTACAGGCCAAGCAGCGGCATCACCCAATGGACAAATGGTATTTCCTTCTATTTTCTTTGCGACATCAACCAACAAATCGATATCACTCATTTGGCCGTGGCCATATTCAATGCGGTGCAATACCTTTTCCATCCAACCTGTTCCTTCGCGGCAAGGCGAACACTGTCCACAACTTTCGTGATGATAAAAACGAGCATAATTCCACGTGTTACGAACAATACAGGCATCTTCATCAAAAGCAATAAAACCGCCCGAACCTAACATGGTTCCTGTTTGGAAGCCACCCTCAGATAGTGATTCATAGCTCATCAAACGGTTTTCACCATTTGTGTTTTTTAATATCAAATTGGCAGGAAGAATGGGTACGGACGAGCCTCCAGCAACTACTGCTTTCAGTTTTTTCCCATTGGCAATGCCACCACAATACTCGTCTGAATAAATAAACTCCTCCACAGGTAACCCTAATTCAATTTCGTAAACACCTGGTTTTACTAAATTTCCAGAGGCCGAAATTAATTTAGTCCCAGTACTGCGGCCATTTCCTCGTTTGGCATACTCGTCGCCCCCATCATTAATAATCGGAACCACTGCAGCGATTGATTCTACATTATTCACTACGGTTGGACAATTCCAAAGTCCAGAAATAGCTGGAAACGGTGGCTTTATTCGAGGCAAACCACGTTTACCTTCTAAAGATTCAATCAAGGCTGTTTCCTCACCACAAATGTAAGCCCCACCACCTGGTTGTACGCACAACTCTAGATTATACCCTGATCCTAAAATGTTTTTACCTAAAAACCCTGCATTTTTTGCTTCCGCGATGGCTTTTTCTAAGATTCTGATTTGCGGCATCATTTCGCCACGTACATAAATATAGGACAGATTTGCACCCAAAGCAAAGCTAGAAACAATCATCCCCTCAATTAAAAGATGGGGGAGATAAGTCATCAGATAACGATCCTTAAATGTGCCTGGCTCGGATTCATCGGCATTGCAAACCAGATATCTTGCTTTGCCCTCTGGTTTAGCCAAAAAGCTCCACTTCATCCCAGTAGGAAAACCGGCTCCACCACGGCCACGTAGTCCTGATTTTTTCACTTCCTCAACCACATCATCGGACGACATTCCTTTCAATGCTTTTTCAACAGCACGATAGCCCCCATGTTTGCGGTAAACATCAAATGTATGGATGTCGGGTACCTGAATATGTTCTAATAATAGCTTACGAGCCATATTGGGGGATATTTATTTACTTTTTAAATCTTTAATCAACTGATCTACCTTTTCTTCGGTCAGGTTTTCATAGTAGGTATATTCTGGACCAATCTGCAAAACAGGAGCCATGCCACATGCGGCTAAACACTCCACACCTCGCCAACTAAACAAACCATCCGAAGTTACTTCGCCTTCCTTCACCCCCAATGTTTTCTCGATATGATCCATTATTTTATCGGCACCAACCAAACTACATGGGCCCGTACGGCAAACTTCTAAAACATATTTCCCTTGCGGTTGCAGAAAAAACATGGTGTAGAAAGTAGCTACTTCATACACTTCGATCGGTTTGATATTTAAATAATCCGCTACCTGATCCATCGCCTGTGGACTTACCCAACCGTATTCGGCCTGTACTAAATGCAAAATTGGCAATAAGCCCGCCTTTTGTTTTCCTACTGGATAGCGGTAGCTCATGACTGCATCAAACTTGGCAATCAGGGCTGTAGAAAATTTTATTTCTTCGTTTACTGTAAGCTTAAGCATCTAATTCTCCTGCAATCACGTTTAAACTACTCATATTCAAAATAGCATCTGAAAGTAACATCCCTTTACTCATCGGGGCGTACATTTGATAATTGATAAAACTGGGTCGACGGAAATGCAGACGATATGGCGATCGTCCACCATCGCTCACTAAATAAAATCCAAGCTCCCCGTTTCCACCCTCAACGGCATGATATACCTCTTTTTTGGGAACGTCTATCTCTCCCATCACAATTTTAAAATGGTAAATCAAAGCTTCCATGTTATTATAGACTTCTTCTTTTGGAGGAAGATAAAATTCAGGAACATCGGCATGAAACACGCCCTTTGGTTCTTTTTCTATTTTCTGCAGGGCTTGCTCGATGATGCGCAAACTTTGCCACATTTCTTCATTACGAACGATGAAACGATCATACACATCTCCTGTAGTTCCTACCGGGATTTCGAAATCAAAATCTTCATAAGATGAATAAGGTTCGTTCACCCGAACATCGTAGTCAACACCTGTAGCCCTTAATATAGGGCCACTCCAACTGTAATTGAGTGCTGTTTCGGGATCAACCGCAGCAATGCCCGACGTGCGATCAATAAATATGCGATTGCGATTAAATAGTGTTTCGAATTGTTTTAAAATAGGCGGAAAGTTTTTCAGAAACTTACGAATCTTCGCAAAAGCGATATCATTAAAGTCGCGCTCAAACCCGCCAATGCGACCAATGTTTGTGGTCAATCGAGCACCACATATTTCTTCATACACCTCGTAAATATGTTCCCGCTCTTCCATCAGATATAAGAAGCCAGAAAATGCCCCAGTATCTACACCTAAAATACCGTTGCAAATCAAGTGATCCGAAATACGAGCCAATTCCATCACAATCACCCGCATGTAGTCGACACGCTTCGGCATTTTAATATCCAACAGTTTCTCAACCGTCATATGCCACCCCATATTATTGATTGGCGACGAACAATAGTTCATTCGATCCGTCAGCGGAGTAATTTGATAGAAGGGACGATGTTCAGCAATTTTTTCAAATGCACGATGAATGTATCCGATCGTAGAAACACCACTCACGATACGCTCGCCGTCCATTTCCAACACATTTTGGAAAACGCCATGCGTAGCTGGATGAGTAGGACCGAGATTTAACGTGGTCGTCTCATTTTGAGGATCATTATCTGTATAAACTGGATGATTATGGCTCATTTATCTTCCGAAGAAATAGTCTTTTTTATCAACACGATTAGGATCTTCTAATGGGTACTCTTTGCGCATGGGGAAAACAGTCATGTCATCCACATTGAGTATGCGTACTAAGTTTGGGTGTCCTTCGAAAATGATCCCAAAAAAATCATAGGTCTCACGCTCCATCCAATTAGCACCTTCCCAAAGCTTGGTAGCGCTTGGAATAGCTGGTTTATCCGCCTCGAGGAAGACCTTAATTCGAATCCTTACATTATTTATTAAACTGTGTATATGATAAACCACCCCAATAGGTAATGTTTGTTCTGGATAATGGATACCTGTAATGTCGGTGAGATAGTTGAACTGAAGTTCATTGTCCTCTTTTAAAAAGCCCAATACACCAAGAATGTTTTCTTTACTTGTTTCAAATGTTAATAATCCAGCGGGTTCTGTAGGGATTGTTATTTGCTCCCCAAAGCGCGCGGTTATTTTTCGTAGTACAGCTTGATTATTTAATTTATCCATTATAATATGCCGTATTTACCTAATAATTCTTTGTACTCTGGTGATTCTCTACGACGAAGCGATTCACTGCGAACCAAGTCTTGGATTTTAGTCAAGCCATCAATAATCGCTTCTGGTCGTGGCGGACAACCAGGTACATACACATCAACAGGAATAATCTCATCAATGCCTTGCAAAACGGAATACGAATCAAAAATACCCCCACTTGATGCACAAGCACCAACTGCCATGACCCAGCGTGGCTCAGCCATTTGAATATATACCTGGCGAAGGATGGGACCCATTTTTTTAGCGATCGTCCCCATCACCATTAATAAATCTGCTTGTCGAGGTGAAAAGCTGGGGCGCTCTGAACCAAAACGTGCAAAATCGTAGTGAGACCCCATCGTAGCCATAAACTCGATCCCACAACAAGATGTAGCAAAAGGCAAAGGCCACAAAGAATTAGCGCGAGCCATGCCCACTGCCTTATCCAAAGCGGTAGCAAAAAATCCAGCGCCTTCTATGCCTGGTGGAGCACTTACTAATTTGATGTCACTCATTATTTCAAAAAGAAACCAGCATGAGCTTCAGCTCACAAACCCTGATAAATAATTAGCTCATGATACCTTCATGGCCGATAAAAAAAACAAATTAAACACATGAAAAGCTCATTCTAAAACAAGTTGTGAATGAGATTTCAAAATTACATTTTTTAATGTTTTCTTAACGAATAAACACTATTTATAATTATTACAAACTAATCCCACTCCAAAGCACCTTTTTTTAGGATGTATATAAATCCGAGTACAAGTGTTCCCATAAAAATGAACATTTCGATAAGACCATTTACGCCAAAATCTCTAAAATTAACGGCCCAAGGGTACATAAATATAACCTCCACATCAAAGAGAACAAACAAGATGGCGACCAAAAAATA
>Ga0214919_10006913_pt1 | contig 15432 bp, 14 predicted proteins | sample LL1503_MetaG_FD_177994 | JGI IMG/M metagenome (GOLD analysis project Ga0214919, IMG submission 177994) | Freshwater microbial communities from Lake Lanier, Atlanta, Georgia, United States - LL-1503 | ecosystem: Environmental > Aquatic > Freshwater > Lake | place: USA: Georgia | collected... | reverse complement strand
CTCTAATGCCGCAAAAACAATTAAGAAAGTTTTCACAAAGCCATGTTAATCATCTTAAATTGGAAAGTGGGCGGGGATTTAGTCCCCGCCCACTTATGGTTAAGAAGAGTCGCCCTATAAGCCGGACAACCTGAGAGTCTTTCGAAATTACGCTCAAATTAAAGTAATTTCAGACGACTGCCCATGTTTCTTCCCATATAAAGTTTTATATCAACTACAAATAACCATGAACAACTTGGCTATGAGACTAGCACCATGTCATTCTTTTTCTTAGATCGCGCCTTGCGAGCTGCGGCATCCATTTTTTCTGCCAAAGATGCAGAATTGCTTTCGAAGAGATGTCCGTAGGTATCCATGGTTTCCATGATTGATTCATGTCCACAGAGCTCCTGAATCTCCTTTGGCTGCGCTCCTTCCCCGATCAAAACCGAGACACAAGTGTGGCGCAGAACGTGCAAGTTAGTCCCCTTAGGTACCCCATGGGGGCGTGCGTGCTCTCTAAACAAGTTGCAAGCATTCTTATAGCGCATCTCTTTGCCGTCTCGGTTTTGGAAAATTAGACCGTCTGGTCCAAGGCCAAATTCATCGATATGGTCCTTGAGAATCTTGCTCAAGTCTTTAGATAGCGCTATCTCTCGATAACTCTTTTTTGTCTTTAAAGTTTTCTTGGTCAGTTCAGTCTTGCTTCGACTGATTTGTTGGTCAACAAGCAGTCTCCCTTTTTCGAAATCAACTTGTCGAATGGACAGGCCAAGGACTTCTGATGGGCGCATAGCCGTGTAATAACCTGTCCAAATAATGGCTCGAAACTTGGGGCTCATGCTGTTAGCGATTGCCTCTACAGTTTCATATTGAAGCGGAATTACTCGGTTCACTCGCGAGGCTTTCTTTCGCTTCACTCTAGACATTGGTGAGTCAGCTAAGAATTTGTCTGCGACCGCTGCACGCAAGATTGTCCCGAGTTGGTTGGCAATACTTTCGATGTACTTGGGAGACAAAGGTTGCTTGCCCACCTCTTCAAGGTTATTTAGCTGTGCCAACCAAGTCTTAATTGTGGAAGGCGTGATCTTGTGCATTGGGTAATGTCCCAAGTAGGGCAAGATATGTTTGTTGATCTTGTATTGATACCCAATCTTCGTTTGATCGTCAACATCCAACGTCTGTCGCCAGATAGTGTCGATATATTCAAATAGTGTGATGTTTGAATCTATTGGATCAATGTATTTCTTGCGCTTAATATCGACTTCCATAGCCTTTGCAAAGTCCAGTGCTGACTTCGCATCATTGAACCCGCCTTTTTCCGCATTTCTTCCGTCAGGACGGTACCAACGTGCGTAGTACTTATTGCCTTTTTTTCTTGTACTCGGCATTAGTTATTTCCTCTCTTCTTGCTAATACTCTTTTCTCTCTCTGGACCTTGAGAAACATTAAATTCCAAAAGCCCCTTCTCGGTAAGTTGGCCGCCTGCTCTACCGCTTCCAGAACTGGTTAGCCATTTATTACGCCGTGCAATTTTCAATGCAACGTGAACTAGGTTCGTCTCCACGCCTAGATAATCTGCAGTTCTTTGTGCCGCTCTAACGGTGCTGATATTGCATTGATCAACATATATTTTTGCAACCAATATCGCATCATCGGAATTAGCTCCCGATATGGCTGAACTTAGGTTCTTACTTGACTGGCTCTTTGCAGTTGATTTCCGAGTTTTACTCTCATTTATCAGAATGACTGAATCTTTTCGACGAGATTCTCTTTGCAACGTCGCCATAAGTAACTCGGCACGTTCCATCAAAATTTCTCCCAAAGGCAACCTTCTGAGTTCGCCTGCAGAAATCGCTGACGAATTCTCTGACATGTTTGATATCAATTTCAGGCGGCTCTTTTGCTCTTCTTGCGATGGCCTCAAGGACTTCGCCTTCAACTGTTGAATTTCGAAGCTCTGAATGACTTGCGATCCAGATTGCGTCCTGATTGAAGCTATCCAGAAGCGAAATGGGGCCTCATCGTGCCAAGTTAAAACACGATTCGACTTCTCAAGTGAGTCTCCGTCGTATATCTGTCCAGAAAGCATTTTTTCTCCTTGTAGGTCCAAGACTTGCATCAGCCTAGACCATCGATTAACCTTAGGCAAGTCTAGGTTGATATTTACTTAGACTCACAACGAAAGGAAAACAGAATGGCAAAGAAACAACTGTCTACAAAGGGTGTAGCGGCGCTCTTATCTCGATCTCCCCACTGGGTCCATATGAACGCAAAGCGCCTAGGGATACCCCGATACCGACTTGGAGGGACATGGGTCTATGAAGAAGAGCAAGTTTTGGCTTGGTTCGAGTCTCAGAAGGAAATCACTACATCCGTTCGTCCTGCAAGAGGAAAGAGAATGCAGGTCGTCCTATGAAGCTCTATGGGTTTACAAGAAAATCCCTCACAAATTATGAGGATGATCAAATTACTATCCCAGTGGAAGAAAACAAATGTGAAAATGTTGCCCTACTCATCGAACATGCAACTATGGGTTCTTTCTACTTCTTAGATGAGTTTGTCGACATGTATCGCGCACTTGGATTTGAATTCGGAATCGGACACTTGCATTCAAATGAAACTATTTTGATATTGAATCTCTTCGATATAAAACTTATTAAGCGATTTCAGTCCTTTCAGAAACCTGAAGATTCTTCAGATACATGCCAAATCCTAAATGATGAGTGGTACAAGATTCGCCACGAATTTGTAAAAGCCAAAATTGAAGCCAATGCAAAATTTACATCAAAAAAATACACGCCGTTACCGCCTTGTATTCCAATCCAGCCTTTTGAATTTCCAAAACCACTTTCAAGCAAATAAAAAAACCACCTTCGTGGGGTGGCTTTCTCATTCAACAATTTAAAGGAGCATAACAATGGTACATCAATCTAATGAAGGTGCTGGGAACAATCGAGACATTCCATTTCCAATTTCTCACTATGCACAGCAAGGTTGGAAATTAATTCCCTGCTTTGGAATTAGTCCAACTGGTTGTAATTGTGGAAATCCACATGCTGGGCGATTTGATGCGGGCAAGCATCCCGTAATCTCTGATTGGCCAATCAATGCGACGTCAGATTTTATGCAACTTACTAAATGGTTTGGTAACCAATCTCAAAATAATGCGGCAGTGGTCTGTGATCAAAGCGGTCTTGTCGTGATTGACATTGATCCCCGAAATAGTGGTGATGAATCTTTTCTAGCCCTTGAGAGTCTTCTGGATGGCGCAATCCCAACGACCGTGACTGCCCTTACAGGTGAATACACAGTAAAAGGTAAAAAAGTCCGTGGCCGCCATCTTTACTTCAAAGCTGATCCAAAGGTGCAATACGTCAAGGATTTCTCTCGCCTTGGATATAAAGGTATCGACGTTAAATCGAATGGGTATGTGCTGTTGCCTCCATCGATACATTCAAGCGGGGTTAATTACGAATGGGCAGATGGACTGAGTCCCTTCGATACCGAGATAGCAGAGCTCAGTACGGAGTTAATCAATGTGATGGTGAAGGGAAAAAAGAATCATAAATTGCCTAATGATTCAGGAAATATTGATTTCACACAGTTTAAAGACGTGATCGCATCTTCTGCCGCCAAGCGTGAGTTGGCACATCAAGTTGATCGTCTCGCAAATAGAACCATTGAAGGAGAGAGAAATGTCGCACTAAACGAATCTGCGTTCACCATGGGTCAATTCATAGGAGGTGGGCAGATTTCTTTAGAGGAATCCCGAAAGGCTCTATTCGATGCAGCTCGTGTTGCATATGCAGGTGAAGATGCCGACGGCGAAATAGCTTCTGTGCTTAGAGTTCATGGAGGTGGGTTTGAAGCAGGAGCGCAGTTGCCCATCTATGACATTACCTTCGAACTTGCTTCAACTGCTGAAGAGGTAACAAGTATCGATGAGACAGCATTTATGGAAAAGCTGAATGTTGTCGATTGGGAAGAACTTTGGGCTGATACATCCGAAGAACTTTGGTTCGTGGATGGATTGATCTGTGCCGAGCGAGGTCACACAATTTATTCCGATCCTGGAGTCGGTAAATCCCTACTCGTTAGAGAAGTTTGTGCCTGCTTGGCAAGTGGAAGGTCTGTTTTGGGATTACCTCCAAAAGAGCCCGTAAAAATTCTTTATATCGACCATGAAAATATCCCGAAAACCGATATTCGGAGAAGCCTGATTGATATGGGTTTTGGATGGCCAGATCTAAAAGAAAACTTCATTTTGATGTCATTCCCCGACTTCGCTCCCTTTGATTTGCCAAAGGGTGGTCAAGAATTGAAGCGCGTGCTCGAGATAGTTAATCCCGACTTAGTCGTCATGGATACCGCAAGTAGAACTATTCAAGGCAAAGAGAATGATAATGACACGTGGATTGATTTCTACAATTACACAGGAAAGATTCTCAAGTCTCTTGGGATTGCTTACATTCGAATCGACCATACAGGTAAAAACTCAAATGCTGGCCCCCGAGGTGGATCGGCAAAAATGGGTGACGTGGACTTAGTCTGGTATTTGAAGGAAGAAGAAGCTGACACAAAATTCATTCTCACAAATGAGAAACACCGTGTACCAATTGAACGTCTTGAATACACATTGAGGAGAGAGACCGAGCCTCTGCGTCACATCATTTCAACTGCAACAGATTGGGCCTCCATCATGAGCCGCCACCTAAAATTCTTGGAGATTGTTGATGCGATATCCATCTATATGACAGCGCACCCGAGTCAAAAAGTTGGATTAAACAGTCTCTACAGAGCTATGCAGAAGACATGTAAAGACAATGGCTATTCGAGACGAGACTTTGATGCTGCCCGACAGGAGTATCTGAGAATTCAGGAAGAAGGTGCCGCTTGAACCAGTGTACCGAAGCCCTTTTTGGCACGGTTGGCACGATGGAACGGATTACGTTGAGTAAACCATCCATCCCCATCTCTATTAGATGGGATGGTGGTTCGAAACAGAACAGCTTCAAAGCGGTATTCAATGACTGAAGAAATTAACAACACCACTCCTTTTTGCCTTAGTTGCGGACAATGGATTCTGGTTTTACCCGAATTAGATGACTCGCCCTTCTATATCTGCGGTTATTGCACTCCGAAACCCAGAAAGGTCGGAAGGAAAAAAGCTGATGGCTAGTCCGTATTGAGCATGTTGCACTTCACTGAGAATCCCTGACGTTCGAGCCATAAAGCGACTCTTCGTTCTGCGCGTTCTACGGCAGCCGTGGAATGAAACCTTGGAAAACCCTCCATCAGATCCCATCGGATTTCACCTACCGTCGCTCTTCTCCTGAAAATGTGAGCAGCTTTAGAACCCCCACTTTTATGCTCTTTGTATCTATATTCAACGGGGTGCCAAGTGCTGCCTACGTATAATTCAAATTTACACGATTCATCATTAGGGACTACTTCGATAATGTAAACAGAACGTTGAGGGTCATCCCTCCTACCGATGGAATCAAATTCAGCCAAGTTGTTGAGAGTCTTTACAATTCGATTCATTTCTAATCAGAGTCTGTTCCATGCTGCTTAAAATGCAGATTGCAACTATCTTCATCTACTTGGAAATAATGGAGATGAGCACCTGCCATGAATAATGCTTCTTCCTTGTCATCTGCTAAACCGTAGGTGTCGTGGTAATCACAGAACCAAGTCCAGCCACCAATAGGAACTGAGAAACTTGGCAGAACTTCATCTTCTTCAAAGTCAATCTCCACTGACTCGTCTTCAGGAGCATCGGAAATAATGTCAATAAGCAGTGCTTCTGCATGATCGTGCAATTTTCTTTCTACACGAGCTGGATCGTCCTTACCCGAAATCTCCAGATAGTCGAGAGCTTTGAGAATGTATTGAGCAAGCTCTGGCGAAATTCTCGGTTGAATGAATTTATCTGGATCGTCCCAAGCATCTACGTACTTCTGTAACGGGTTCTCTTCATCCGACATTCTCAAGCCTCCCTCAGTGGCCAATGTTCACTGAAAAGGCTACAGGTGGGATCTGACATAAGAAAGATATAGATTCGCTAGATTGCCTGACGTCAAGGGTACGCGATTCTGGAAAAGATGATTTAGGGAAATTTTTACTGTTTATAAAAGCTACGCGTGAAAAAAGACGTTAAATTCCTTTCGAAAACTGCTTCTAATCGAGAGTTTTTTAACCCTAAATTGGCTCAGCATCTATCGCTACAACCGTGTCATATAAGCCGTAATGGCGTAATCGAGGATGAGAATCGATACCTGTATATGCCAGAGACGAGTCCTCATATCGGCGGAAGGCGAAAACAGCCTGATTCATATGGGTGGCGTTGAAAACCCCAAGAGAAACCAGCAAGTCAAAATCTTTCACCGTTAAGCCAGTTACTGACTTGAACAGATCTGGTTCGAGCTTCGTGATGACATCGTGGAGTGTGTTCTCTCTAAAGTCGGTGAGATACATGAAAGCGGGGATTCGAGTCGCAAACTTGATGAGCTTTTCTTGAATTTGCTTGCGCTTGGATTTATATTCCTTTTCTTCATCAGTGAGTTCTCTCTTTTGCTTTTCTGTGAGTTTCTCACCCTTTTCACGCTTCGTATCTCTAACTGCTTCGCTCTTGTTCACAACTGTTTCAAATATTTCACTTCCAAGCGATCTGAATCCTTCGATGTTCATCACGGCATTCATTGCAGCTTCGCTTCCCATAATTCTGCGAAGAGTGTCATTATCCACATTCACCAATATGGCCGATTGCCACTTTCTTGCTAGCAAGGTCGCTGAAGTTCCAGCCATGGCAATATCCAAAATACCCCCAGCATCTACTTGGGTCATATTTGAGCCGTCATATGCCAAAACTGGCAAAAATTTAACTAACTCTTCAACCGCAACTTCGGGATCGGAGGTCTCTGGTGATAAGCCCGCTCCGTACTCAGCTATCTGACGGAGAGCTCTAGTAGGAGCAAAATCAAATACAAAGCATGCGGGCTTAAGAATTGCCTCTTCATGAGGATTATCGCCATTTGGATTCTTAATTGACCAAGGTGATTGGACTCTAAAAGCTGCTTGGAAATAGGTCTCTGGGGAATTCAAATTCCTCAGCATTAGCATCGAAGACCACTGTGGGACCGTGACTCCAGTTGTAAGTTTTCCACATGACAAAGTAATCGTCTTGGTTTCAAAACCACTTGAGATGGCCTTACGGACTGGTGGTAGAGCATCTAAGCCAATTCCTGCGCCTGTGCCAGCAACTGTAAGAACATCGTAGTCATGCCAATAAACATTGTGCTTTTCCTTAAGTAAATTCGCCATGGCATGGCAGGCCGCAACATTTGGAAGAAACCAAAATGAGTGCTGCATGTAGGGCAATAAACGAGTATCAGAATAAGGAAAAGGTGGGCGCTTGCCCATTTTCATCGCATCAATTTGAGAAGGCATGTACGCCCCTCGAATGATGTCCAACCACTTTTGCACGTCATCCTTGTATTTAAACTGCGCAGATTTGCCCGTTCCGTTTGCTTCGAAAAAGGCGTTGAGATCAAACTCATCAAACTCACCTTGGCTTGCAATCGCAACAATCTCGTCTGGCATTTGATAAGTGAGTAGCCGCATTTCAGGAAGCGCTGCATATGGATTCCATTTATCTGGATACTTCTCAGAGAACTTTGCCTTTGCTCGTTGTTCATCCGTATAGGTCCAGTTAAAAATTTGTTCTTCAATAAATTCACCCGTAGCGAGTGCTTTGAAAGGGGTGCCTGACAAGTACAGATAGGCACGTGTGCTAATTGGTAAGAAGTTATCTTCCGAACCACTGAGCTCAGAGAGTGCCTCATCGAAAACGTCTAATTCAACGCCATATTCGTTTGCCACTTCTTTCTTAGCCTCAGATGCATCTTCGCCCTCAAAAAGTTCCTTTGCGCTATCTCTCCAAGCCCCAAAGTGGTACTCATCAAAGATGACTAAATCCCAACTAGTCGTATGCACCCATTCATTCTTTGCTTTGATCGTTCCCGTCGCCTTATCACGCCCTAAAAGGTCTTGGAATGAACCAAAATAAACCAGTGGATTGTTCTTATCCGCAGATGAAGGATCACCACCAGTATTCTTAGAAAAATACTGCCATCCCTGAAAATCAACGTGAGATTCAAGATCCACTTGCCATGCGTCTTCAACAGCAGGCTTAAATGTGACAACTAGTATTTTCTTGGCTTCCAACTTTTTCGCTAAATGATAAGAGGCAAAAGTCTTACCAAAACGCATTTTCGCATTCCAAAGGAATCTTGGGACCGACTTCTTATTTTCACTCCAAATAGAATTGAAATACTCAGCTGTCTTTTTAACAGCCGCAGATTGTTCAGTTCGCAGTTTGAAATCTTCCGTATGTAAGCCTGACCGAGCGACTCCCATCTGCAACTCTTTGATTGCAATGAGAACATCATTTGCTGAGCATCTCATCCACTCAAGCTCTACATTTTCAAATCCTTTTTGCTTGAGGCGTTCCCGAACTGAACTATCTCTAAAGAAAGTTCCGTCGATTTTTTCTGCTGGTTCATCAACTTCCAGAATGTAAGGAACCTGAGCAACGCCTTGGGATTGTCTAATTCGTACATTTACATCTTGGGTTGTTTGACCAACTTTTAAACATCCCTCAAATTTCTTTATTTCTGAAGTAGACCATGCATAGATGCGAAGTCTTGCATCAGATTTAGCTGGAAGTAACTCCTCTATTGACTTACTCAAGATTATTCTCCATGGCTTTCACCATAGATTCTATAAAGAGTATCTCTTCAGGTTCAATCTTATACTTCTTATATAAATCTTCGTCGGTCCATTCACGATCCCATTTTTGCATAGGTACCCACGTGTAAGTTGAACGAGTTGCGTGCTGAGTGATTTTGCGCAGTGAAACCAAGAATCTAAAAATACGAGTTCGCAAGTATGACTCAACGCTTTGGGCCTCAGACTCGGAATCGAGAGAGAAGAATAAATAAGTTTGTGTACAAACGGATGGAGAAGACGCAATAAATGGACGCCCCAATACGATGTCAGGAAGACGTTGTCCTCCATCTGAACCCGCTTGAGGAATCATTACCTTCCATTTATCGACCAAATGTGCACTCTTATTGATTTCAGATCTATTTATGTAACCGACAAGTCGTTTTCCTTGACGTCCATAATGCAGTGGGACATCGTTCTTGAGTGGCTTGCTATGGAATCCTTCGAAATTCGAAGTCCAGCCAAACTCTTTATCAACTGACAAAATACTTGTAATCGATTCTTCTTTGTGAGAGAGAATTTTCCTGAGGATAATCGCCGCTTGGTTATCACGCACAAGCACATCGAATTCGGAAAGATCCCTAGGAAACGGACCAGAAACACGTCCATCTCGAATGCTAGTTACAGCTGTCTCTCCTTCATAATCTCGCTCCCAAAGGAAATAGCAAATTCCGCCTTTAACTTCGACTGATGGAAAAACCTCTTTTGAAACGGGGTAATCTGTAAGAAATTTGAGACGATTATCCGCAAGCATTGTTTGTCTAAACTCAGTGAGTCCTAATCCACTTGCCATCCATCTAGCAGGAATAACCATACTTAGAAAACGTGGTTCTAAAGTTTTGGCCTGTTCCACAAATTTTTGATAGATGGGAACGTCTCGAGTTCCACCGTCTGAACCGAGTTGATATGGAGGATTACCTATAATTACATCAAATCTCATTTTCTCTCCAAACATTTTCTCGATGGTTAAGTTTAAGTTATCGCTGTGGATAAAGGCATATGCATAAGACTCAAGTTCAGTAGACCGTTCATACTCACTCATACTTGCATTGCAGAATGTGCATTTACCTGAAACCCAATTGTGTTCCGTCCTTTCAAACCAAACATTTCCAGAGTCAGTTTTGAAAGTTCTGGCAATTGAATGGATTCCATTGGCGTTTTTTGAGCAGTAGATACTTCTTCGAGCAAGCAAACTTGTTAGCTCAGTAATGCCGATCCCAAATACTTGCTTAGTTAAAATGTGATTAACTCTTTCGGTTAAATCTGGAATAGAAGACGAAAGTCCAGAATTTAGTCTTTTCACGATTTCTCTGAGAAAAACCCCAGATTTAGTGCATGGATCAAGAAAACGTAAGTCTCGATTAGCCCAAATATTTTCACCTGAATTGCTTTCAGCCCAAGCTTTCTCCAATGAATCGAGCATTTGATTGGCTAATTCAGGAGGAGTAAATACTTCATCGTTTGAAAGATTTGCAATACAGGTTATTACGTCAGGGTTATGACTCTGAAGAGCAAAAGTAGCTTGGCTCATTTTGAAACGTCCTCAACAGTCATTGGTGGATGGGAGTGGGTTGGAACGAATAATTGATGTTCTTCGAATAATTCGAAAAGTGTTCCATGTATTGAAGACCGCTGAGTGAGAGCGTCGTATCTGAAGTCACGTCGTTGAAACTTACCCATTCCCAAATAACCCCATTCTGGGAATTCAATCGGTTTACCATCTGTCTTAGTTAATGTAAGTGCATCACCTTGAATAATATTCACATTTAAGACTGCTTCCCCAGCCAAATAAAATTTATTTGCCGAATCTATACTCAAGAAATTCGCAAATGTTTCGAGGAGGATTTCACGACATTCGGCAACATTGTCAGCCAGGAGTTCAATTCCATAAATACACATCAGAGAAAACAGGGCATGGTGTTGCTTTTCGAAGTCACTTTTTCCATACTTAGATTGAACCGTCGTGAGTTTTCTCTCTAGTACAGCTTTCAGGAAGTTTCCCGAACCGCATGCTGGCTCTAGAAAACGTGAATCAATTCGCTCTGATTCATCTTTCACAAGATTTAGCATGTCTTCGACCATCCAGTTTGGGGTGAAAACCTCGCCATGATCTTCAATTCTCTGGCGCGATCTGACAAGGCTGTCGTTCTCGAATTGGCTCACTTCTCTGCCCCTCTAGATTTGAGACTTGTACGAGACGCTTCCCACTTCTCAATATCTGCTCTCCACCATAGACGAACGGGGTGACGTTCTGAGCCTCGTGATTCGTAAATGGGACGGGGGAACTCCGCGCTATCTCTTACTATCAATGTATTCACGCTAGATCTGGAGATGCCGAGAAGCTTTGCTACGCCATGGATATCCAAGACTTCCGCCTTTAGGAGGCGCGCTGCGTCGGCTCGTGAAGTCATATGACTAGCCTACTTCGAGAGGTAAAAATATATAAGTCTGAAGTCATTTGACTACAACGAGTGGCTCTTCTATAATGAAGTCATATGACTACAAATGAACTCCGAATAGGCCCAGCCAAGCAGCTCGGCCCTCTTCAAGTCTGGCCACTAATTTGGAAAGGCTTGATCGCACATAATTACAAGGTTCCACCAAATCTTGATGACCTCATCTTTGGAGAAATAGAAGACGAAGACGGTCCCATGGTCGATTGCATACAAGTAGAAAATCCGACTGATGACCCATTCATCATCCCGAGTGGATGGATAATTTCAGCTAATTTGTGGCAAGACAGAACAGTTAATTCGATGGAATACATCGAACCTCACGCAACCGTTGCTATTTCTGTTTCGTGCGTCGAAAAAGCAAGATGGGCTCCAGAATCACGGTCAATTGATGGGGGTCGTGCACCATTCTCAGTAATTGCCGCAGGTTTTGAATTCGACCCAAACAAAGGCTTTTGGAGCTTAGATCGATCTACCCGACAAGCAAAGGTCTGGACACAAGTCACCAGACAAGAGGCTCGGTCTGGCTTTAGACCAACGAACTCTCTTCGCCAAGTAATGGAAGAGGATTCGCTCAAATCTGAAATTCAATACTCAGTGATTCGGGAGTTGTCTGAGAATTTAATTGCGCACCCAAAGCAAAATGGAGTCCTAATAGCCCTAGACGGACAGCCCTTGGTTGCTGAATTCTTCTCAAACCCAATTTCCTTAAAAAGCACCTTGCGAGAAACTGTCATAGCAGCATCTTTTGATGCAACTTCAAACTCAAAGATGAAGATAACTAGCGATGAAGTAAGGCGCTTTTTCCTTGATTTTCAGAATTACAAGAACATTGAAATTGATTCAGATAATTGGGGTGCGATGTTTGCAGGCGGTTCGCAGGGAATCGACACACGAGTGTCCGTTAATACGCGTGAAGAAATTCTTCACCTATCAGCAATAAACAGAAATCACAGAGTTCTATTGGAGGTTTAAAATGGACAAAGAATTGAGTTTAGTCAGCGAAATCCTGCCCAATCTCTACATGGGAGGTACTGACGATTATGACATTGTGCAGATTGGAAAAAATCTGCCAGAGTTGCATGAACGAGAAGAGTTTGATGCGGTTGTTACTTGCTACAGCTACGCACAGCCCATGTCTTGGTATGTCCATGAAAATAGATATGGATTTGCAGATGGTCCATTGAACCCAGAAACTTTCGCAAAGGCTAAAGAGTTAGCGTCATGGCTGCACTCTGAATGGAAGGCTGGGAAGAAGTGCCTATCTCGTTGCCAAGCTGGATTGAATCGCTCGGGACTCGTAATTGCACTTGTACTTATGATGGATGGTTACTCGGCAGATGAAGCGATATCTCTCATTAGGGAAAAGCGCGATCGCAATGCGCTTTTCAATCCTGACTTTGTTGGAAAGCTGCAGGCGCTACCTCTCGAAGTAGCATCCTAAGACTTAGATTTTGGACGCGTCGCTCCTATCCTTGCGGTGTGCACACACTTTGGGAAACGAGAACATCCGAGGAATGGCCCACGTGGTCCTGAACGTTTGACCATCACGCCCTTCTTACAATCACTACACGTCTGAACCTCTTGCGCCTCGGGTCCATCGGATTCGACCGCGATGACATCCACTTGTAGGTCAGTCATAAGTTCTACTGCAAACATTGAGTCCTTGTTTTGCCGAGTTACGAGAAAGACTTGTTCCTTTGCCCTCGTAAGTGCAACGTATAAAAGGCGTCGCTCTTCCGCATAGTCAAAAGTTTCAGGCTCCGTCATTGCAAGGTTGAGCACTGGGTCATCTTCAATCTCGCTTGGAAAACCATGTTGTCCTGCCTCAAAATTAACCACGACAACGTAGTCGGCTTCAAGCCCTTTGGAGCTATGAATACTCTTAAAGGAAATATCTAGATTCTTAATGTCCTCGTCTGGAACCCAATCTCTGTTAAACCGATAACGACCTAAAATGAAAACGCTTCCCTTATTCCTGTTTCTCGCGCTTACATCTTTCGAAATCTGTTTCAGAGCTTCCAATACTCCTGCTTGAGGGTTATTGGATCTAATCAAAGTAACTGGATGTCCTTCGCCTTCATTTTCGGCAACCACAGTCTTCTTAATCTGCTCAGGATTCTTTGTGACAAATTTCGTTGCTACATCAGCAATTATTTGAGTGCACCTAAATGTACGGGATAGTAGAAGAGTTGGTCCTTCTCCAAAAATTGCATGAAAACGAGTCATTAGAGATACATCAGCTCCCGCAAATCGATTGATTGATTGCCAATCATCGCCTACCGCGAGTACGTATTTACCTCTATTTTGTACGAGCGCATTAACTAGTCGTGCTCTAGCTGCGCTAGAGTCTTGAAATTCATCTACGAGAATCATGTCGTACGGCGAAGTATATGCTCCATTCTCAATTTCTATCGAAGCTTGAACCAACATATCTTCAAAATCTATTGCACTGGCATCTTGAAGTCTTTGATTCCACTCGTGATAAATGGGCCAAAATAATTCAAGAAATAGGTTCGTTCTTTCACTTTTCAAATGGGCCCATTTGGTAACTAAGCGAAGTTCTATATCACTCTTCGTTAGAGAATTCGATTTTACATGGGACATAAATGAGCGAATAAGACCGATAAGTTCTGAGTTTTCAATATTTGTGTATGGTGCTTTTGGTCTGTCTGGATCCCAATTTAGCTTGAGGCCACGTTGCAAGAGTTGCTCTTTTAGTTTTGAAAGTCCATTGGAGAAAACTACTTCTCCAAAGGTAGACTCAATTAAATCCGAGTTATTGATGCGATGTAGATTTCGCTTCCATTCCATTTCCTCGACATATCCTGAGAAGTCTTTAGGAGGATTACCGTTTATGTCCAACGCCCAATGCTCGTGCCAAGCATCAATCTGTGGGTAGTAAAAATCTGGCATGTACTGCCTGCGGAATTCATTAGCGGTTTTTACTTTATAGTCACGTTCATACTCGTATTTGACGCCATGAAGATAGAGCCAGTTTGCGATCATTCTTTCGCCGTGACTTCTAACCAACTTGCCGTCGAAAGTCCTGAACCCTCGTTCTCTAGATTGAGATTCATAGGCGTCTGGTTCAATTCCAGTGATTTTCAGAGTTTCTGGGGTAAAAATCAATCGGTATAAATCCCATTTATATTTGAAGTCCTCCGAGGACTTCTTCAGCTCGTCGACAATTTGGTCAATTTCCTCAAGGTCCATGCCTTTTTCTACCCAAGTCGCCACCTTCGGTCTTGCTTGAAATGCTTTTCCTAAGACGGAGAGCCCAAATGCGTGAAAAGTTGAAGCTTTGATTTCTTTAGGATCTATTCCTGCGCTTGCGAATCTGTTAGTCACTCGCTCTTGGAGTTCTGCCGCAGCGGCTGCATTGAAAGCCAAAAGGAGTATTTTAGAAGGAGCGACGAAGTTCTTCATGGTTGCGTAGGCCGCTCTGGCAACCATCACTGAAGTTTTGCCTGATCCAGCCGCAGCTACCAGCAAGACTCGATTATCGAGCATCAATACTGCCTTGGACTGCTCTAATGTCAGGGGCTTACTTTCAACGCTCTCTAGGAAACTCTTTTGGCTAATCAACTCGGCTTTGAGTATGTCGTTATTGGTTTGCTCAAAGTAGGAACTCAAATTTAATTCAAAATCCTTGAGCGCTTGTACTTCACTTGGGCTCAATCGGTTGATCAACTTATATCGATTGATTTTCCTAAGGGGCGATGAATTTGGCCTTGAATCTATCAATTGATTAATGGTTTCGAGCGGGATCCACCGCTGCAGTTGCTGATGTTCTTTGAGGATTTCCTGAAGACTTTCGGACCAGATCCTTAGCTTGCTTAATTGAATGCTAAGTGCAATCAACCTTGCCTCATACCTACTTGCACCCTTTAACTTCAGTTGCAACCCTTGATTTGAGAGTAATTGCCACCTAAACCAGTTCCACTTAGCATGGAGCGCAACTGTGTCATCGAATGGAATGTCTAGCGCTAGTTCCTTGGCTCTTATCGAGAGAAATTCGTGCTCAAGGGCTATTTCCCATGAACTCCCAGTCCATTGTCTAATTGGCACTAGGTTCTCCATTCCGCCGTAGATTTAGAATAATCCAATTATTCCGATGTTGTTTATAGTTCTGTGAAGTTAAAAATTGCCCATAGAACTGCCCATATTTGCCCATGGTTTCCCCATAAAAACATTCAAATCTGCGACA
>Ga0214919_10006912_pt1 | contig 15433 bp, 18 predicted proteins | sample LL1503_MetaG_FD_177994 | JGI IMG/M metagenome (GOLD analysis project Ga0214919, IMG submission 177994) | Freshwater microbial communities from Lake Lanier, Atlanta, Georgia, United States - LL-1503 | ecosystem: Environmental > Aquatic > Freshwater > Lake | place: USA: Georgia | collected... | reverse complement strand
AAAAAATATAAAGAAAAAGAAAATAATAACGAATCTGAAAAATGTAGTGCATTTGAATGGTTGAGTCAAATACTTTTTAAATATAGATTTTTCGTAACAAGCACCACCAAGGTCACGCACCAAAACGTCATCTACCCGGTCGGTGTTTATAAGGGTATTCTGTCAGACATTATGAGCGACACTGATCCGCTTGTAAATTACACCGCTCCGAGGATACAAAAATCCTTTTTTATGAAAAGTAAGAAAAGTAAAAGACATTCGCCAAAACGATCAGCGAAACGTAAAAGTCATAAAAGCAAAAGACGTTCGCCAAAACGGTCAGCGAAACGTAAAAGTCTAAAGAGAAAATAAGGATAGAATATTGATTTTTATAAAAATAAAATCAAGTTTTTTATATTTTTATATTAACCGCAATACACGTTCCATAAATGCGCAATTCGATGGACGACGTGAACGTCGTGAATTTCGTCGCTTAGAAGATCGGAAAGATTGGTATAATTTTTATCTGTGTATAAATTTTTGTATTTATTTTCGTCGTTTTCATTTTTTTCGATATGGATACGTTTTGTTGAATCTTCGTCCGAATCATAATAAATAAAGGAATGACCAGGACCTGTCCAGTGTTTTTGGTAGCCCTCAGGGACCGACTGGTATATACAATATCCAATCTCGTCTCCGTCTTGAAGACGGATGGCATTCGACGTAGACAAAGGTTCTAACAATTTCATACAAAAAATCGCGACCTGTCGTTCGCATACATTTTTGATATTTGCTAATTGACTTAGTATTTCTTCTTTAATATTATTTTCGCTCTGATTTTCTATATCAATCTCCAAAACGCATCGATTTCCCGACAATGATTTTGCATAGATCTTCATTTAGTTTGGTATATATTTTTTAATCCTTTTTCATTTTTATTTTTTTGTTTTTCTATTTACAGGTAGGCATCGTACGGATTGACTTTGACGTAGCGGAATTGGGATCAGATAGACCTGTTGTGTACATAGGAGCTTGACCGACATACCAGATGCAACATGGGTCACCCATCTCAAATCCGTTCGTTTGTCCATCATTGTCTGCATCGGCTTGGCAAATTGCTTTATTCCACTTCTGACCATTGGAATAAAAAGAATTAGCTAGGGCAGTCGCTTTTTTTGTCACACCACCTGGGTGACCCAGTGTTAACCCATAGGAATTGCCGTTTGGTAATTTAGCGATGTCGCTTTGATAGGCATTTGTAAATAAAGATAACGCTAAAAATAAAATGGACAATAAACGAAGCATCTTTTACTTTTACTTTTTTTAAAAATATAATTGGTATTATTTTTATACCAATATTTTCTTTCTCTTTTATCTTATTTTACTCTCTTTATTTTTTCTTTTTCTTTTATCTTATTTTTTCTTTCTCTTTTATCTTATTTTACTCTCTTTATTTTAGTCTCTTATTTTCTTTTCTTGTATACAGAGAACCCCTGGCCATATACCGGGTCCCCAAACATATCGAACTGGATTTCGGCGTATGAATGGAGCTTGGCAATGCGATCTGTCTCTCGGCAATTGTGACACAGCTGGTGATATCGGTCAGCACCCGTTGCATCAAGAGCGACTGTCCACGACGCCTTCGGACAGGCCTCATTCTTGCACCCGTCTCGCGAACATTGAGGGGGGATGTCACGGCAGACACTGCAATTACATTTTTTGTCTCCTTGGCAATCTTTCGACCATTTTTGAGTGGTTTGTGACATATTCGGTGTTGTGTGGAATGGATAAATAATAAACATTAAAGATGAATGAAAAATCAATTTTATTTTATTTTTTACAAAAAATGTAAAATTGAAAGAATTTCATTTCTCATTTCTCATTTCTCATTTCTCATTTCTCATTAATACATTAATAAAAGATGGAATCTTACCGTTTGATTGAAAAAAATCGTATCCTTACAGAGCTTTCGTCTTGTCGAAATCGAATTTCGAGAGCGGAAAATCAGTTGGCAGAATTGAAGAAAAGCACGGACAAGGAATATATTTCTGCTCAAACAGAAAAAAATCAGGCCACTCTATCTGGTCAACAAGAAAAAGTACAGGAATTTGAACAGCGGTTGGTTGATTTGGCGAATGGAGTCTTAGACGATGAGATTATGTCAACGATTCAAACCAACACATCGTTGGTTAAACAAAAAAATGAAAAGTCTCAAAAAAAGAAGGCGGTAAAGGTCGAAAATGACTCCAAAAATGCAAAAATAGCGGAGCGTCAATATCAAAAAAATCGAGAGATCGATTATAAAAATCGTGTAAGTATGTATGAGATGCAACGGGCCTACGAACGTCTGTGTGATATGGATTTTCCGTCGTATTTGGCCGATAATCTTCGTGATATGCCTAACAACAAGGGATACATTTGGCGAGGAGTATGGTATATGGGACGGCTCGCTCCAGAAAATAATGGCGTATGCGTGATGTATGAGAAACAGCGAGGCGACGTGATGATCATTCATGAATACACTTCGACGGAACATGTGATTTATAAGAAGGTTGGAAAGGGTCCAAAGCAGTATATGTCGGAAACTACCCGAATGCCGCCACGGTGGCGTCGTTAGGAAAAAAATGTGAAAAATAAAAATAAATGAGATAAATTAACTTTTTAATGGATTTTTAATGTAGAACTTAGGCTATATCATTGATTAATGATATATTTAGTATTTTCTTTTCTTATTCTTTTCTTCTTTTCTTCTTTTCTTATTCTTTTCTTCTTTTCTTATTATTTTTTCTTATTATTTTTTCATTTTATTTGTATTTTTTAAACATCGATCTTCATATCGGAATTTTCGTCATTTTCCTGATCGTCTTCCTCCTCCATATCGTTTTGACCGCTACGGAGACGGGCGAGAACTTCTGCCCCAAAATGATGACCAATCAATTCGGCCAGAGTCGCAATTTTCCAATTTGTCTTTCCCTTTCGATAGATCTCCCACTTGTTAAAATAGCCCAGGATGTCGCGAAATGTAAAATCACCCTTCTTGATCGATGTGAACTCCTGGCGATCGCGATTCTCGGCAATAAAATTTGGCCCGCCCAATCGATCGTCGGTCTCGCTATAGCGCGTCTTGATCTTGTTAAATGCCTCGTAAAACTCTTGAACGGTGGCGCAACCGTTGATCATCTTGTCAAGGACGTTCATGACTTCATCGGACGCCGAAGGTGGAAGGACGGGCTGTTGGGACGCCAACATTTTTTGGTATTGGGATGCGCGAATGGACCGAGCGGATATTCCGTCCGACTCTTTCCGAGCGATATCAAGCTCGGCTTCCAAACGATCGATATTTCCGTGAGTCAAACTGCACGTATAGGGCGATTCGCCATTTTCGATATGAACGGTGAGACCTTTTCTTTCAATCGCGTGTAGAATTGAACCAGAAAGCGACCGATTCCGACTGAGACGGTCGGCCGATGTGACAATGATGTGAACTTTTTTCAGATTTTTGAGATTCAAGATGTTATTGATGGAAAGTTTTGTGCAATCTTCTGTGTAGGCTGAACCAATGTCAACGATGTTTTGGTATGGGTACGAAGGTCCAAATTTCCTTTCGACAACCATCCCGCCAATCGCCAACTGAGTGGCGATACTTCCTACTCCTTGCGATGAGCGAGCCAACACAACGACGACATCGTTGGTCGAAAGGGACTCGAATGACTTTTGGAGGGATGCCGACATTATATGTGAGATATGTGAGATATGTGAGTGTAAGGTTGAATGAGTGAATAACTTAATGGGCTAAAAAATCAATTTTATTTTTGTCTTTTTTGTATTTTATTAAATTTTAATAAAATTTATTTTAACTTTTCTTAATTCGTTCAATATTTTTATTCTTAATAACGAGAAGTGTATTGATCGCATGAAGAGCCAGGACCGCACTGAGGATAAGCGTTCTTTGAGAGAGTGCGACCATCATAATCTCCAGCGCGCCATACGTGGCATTGGTTCGCGCTCTTTTTCGGAACGCTTTTCGGAACGTTGTATCCAACGGCACCGAATTCAGGTACGGCAAATTTCATTGTTTTGGCAGGTTGAGCGGGAACTTTGTAATAACTTCCAAGAGAAGCATAGGGAGATCCCGCCATTTTATTCCATTCTGGATTGTAAGGGGTGGCCATATTTTATATTAAAAAGAAAGAAAAAAGAATAAAAAAAAAGAATATTTAATAATTTAATAATGAATAGAATAAGAATAAAGACAAATATAAGATATGAATACAAACGATGATATTATCCCTCGTTTAAAATTCATTTCCAGACTGAAGAAGGGTGACAAGATTAATGTCAAAAATTTATATATCCAACCGAATAATTTTTATAACCGAATCGATCGTAGTTTTTTTAACGTAGACGATCGAACCAATACACTGATTTTTGTACAGACCACGATTAAAAAAGGGTTTGAATTATTTAATACTCATATTTCGATGGTGAATCCATATGATAAAATTTTGTGCGGAAATATTCTTTCCGATTTACGCAATACGAAGGTTGGTCTTCTTAATTTGAAAGAGACCTATATCGATGATGTGATGTTTGTGTGCAAGATTGATGCGTTGATAGAGGAGACGGACGCTAAATTGGCTGATTTGGATACTAAATATAATTTAGATGAAGAAAAGAAAGAATGAAAAATTTTTATAGCAATTATATATTTTTTATATACGATGGATTCAGTTCAAATCCAATGAGAAACATGAAAAAAAAGAAGATTGTTGAAAATATATATAATATAATCAAACCGGAACTACATCTAAAATTTGATTTAATGAATAAAGCTATGTAAATACATATCAAATATTCTAAAAATTGATAGTAATTCATTGTTTGACGGACTTTTATGATATTAAAGTGCCAAAGAATTTATGGGAATATTCAAATTTATTTTTTTGGATGTTTGATACGGGATACGCGATAAGAAGGCTTTAAGACTTAGAATGAAAGCTTGTGTAGTGATTTGGTCAGCAATAAATTTTGCAAGATAACTCTCCAAATACGTACCTTCAAATAGATGTTGAACAGAAGGTAAAAATTGAAAAAATTCTTTTCTAAAAAAAATATCATCGTAGGATGATAATATCCATATCGATTTTAACATAACCAATAAATTTGCAAGGGCAAGTGCTTTATTTGGTTTTTGAAATACATCCAAAAACATTGCCCGTCCCTTTTTGGTGAACATCAAATAATTAGACCATGACATCACGTTTTCAGCTAAAAATGCCATCGTTTCCATAAATGTTTTAAATTTGACTGGCATGATAACCTTGTATAGATTTTCATAATATTCGTTGTGAAATAGATCGTTAACCATTTCTTCACATTTTAGCCGATTTCGATTGAGTTTTGTAATATATTTCCGGCGAATCTTACTATTTATTTCCTCTTTAGGGACTTTGAATAATTTGCTTAATGTTTCGTTGGACACATGATTCAAATTGCATATTTCGTCGACTTCTGATCGTTTTCTCCCAAATTGAGACGAGATATGGCCGGGTGTTTTCGTAAAGACGTCAAACGCATTTGAGAGATAATCTTGTGCGTAACGTAAATACGAAGCCATTTTATTTTATATTTTTTATAATTTTATGAATTTGATTTTTTATGATTTAAGGAATATCTCATCATATAATTGATAATAATTGAAAGAAATGTCGATCCAAGCCTACCAAGTCCTACAAACAAATTTGGTGGCATTTCTGGATGAATTAATTGAGATGTTTCCTACGGAAGGAGATTTTGTAATTTATCGTATTATGGTAAAAGATCGTATTCCCATTATCGATGTGGCCAGTATGATGGCAGAATATCTCCTTCCCGAAAAAGAATCCGTAAAAGTTGCCGTAAAAGCCGCGATTGCTGGAAATCCGTCTCCATTTAACGACCGGATCAATATGATGTTTTCCAAATTTGGTGGAGTATCGGAAATAAAAAGTTACAAGGCATTATTTGATGATATGGATAACGATAGCAAGACCGCGATCTGGAAATGGTTGCACGTTTTTATTCACCTTCTAGAGAAATGTAAGGCTTCATAAAAAAAAATAAATTATAAAATTTATTACGTTTTTACTTTTTACTTTTTCGACCACTTTTACTCTCTCTAAATAAAAAATAATAAACTAAAGCAGAAACGAGAATGAGACATACACCTCCTATAATTAAAACGGTATGAGTCTGAAAATAGTAATCGACCTCATCCGTATCATTTCCCATGCCCATTTTAGATTTATTCGATCCTTTCTTTATTGATTTTTCATCTTCATCATCTTCTTCATCTTCATCTTTAGGAGGTTGTGTTGGTTCCTTCTTATCTTCCTTCTTATCTTCCTTTTTATCTTCTTTAGGAGGTTCCTTTTTATCTTCCTTTTTATCTTCCTTTTTATCTTCTTTAGGAGGTTCCTTTTTGTCTTCCTTTTTGTCTTTTTTATCTTCCTTCTTATCTTCTTTACTCATAGGTTGTGGATTGGAACAGTAAAATGACTTCATTTCGTCTGATATTTTTCCTGCATCTCTCGTTGCGTCGGTAACCGGTTTTGTTTCGGTAGGCTCGACAAGAAGGATACCACCAATCGGGCTGTTGATAGATGTGCCATCCGCCGTAATTGCAGAATAGATACGAAACCGTTCTAAAGCAGTGTTAGGATTGATTTCGGTTTTCCGATTCGCATCGGACGGCTCTTGATACATTGCAATTTTAAAATATCCATTATATCCCCATACGGTGCCCCATGTATTTCGTACCCACCAATAAGGTGTCTCTTTCAATTCAACGCCCGACTTTAATTTAATAGGACGGCTTTCTACGCCCCATCCAACCACCACGATGGCATGACCTCCCAAAAAATTCTGATAAACATCATCGCTTGAACCATAATTTTCAGATTCAATATAAACGCCTTGCGTATCTTTAAATTCACCGTTGTCTTTGTCTTTCATAAAATTTGTAAGTACAGAAAACCCACTTACAGCTGATCCAAATTTATAAAGATGTTCTTTGATTAAGGCTACACCATTTTTATTTCCTGGAATTGGATTGTATTCTACATCATAGGCATCACTGATGGATATATAGGTGGGAGGTTTAGTAAAATAACGAAGTCTTTCAATTGGACTGCCACATTGTTTATTATAGCAACCTCCGCATTCCGGTATGACCATTTCACTTGGATTTCCTTTTTTTGTATTGTTACAATTGTCACTTGCAGTACATAGCGAATTATAGTCGATACATCGATTAGAAACCACACCAATTTTAGCAAGACTTCCCAATACTTGGATGGGGTTACCTCCATCGCATTTTGAGTTTCCGTCTTCTTGTGGGACACATGACATGACCGCCATTGGACTAATATCTGGATTATAGTCTAGATCTTTACCAAAGATAAAAGCGTCTGAAATGGTCTGTGCACAGGCACACGCAAAACATGAACCGCACCGTTGTTGATTCATCGGGCGCGTCGATATCTTATATTTTATATTATTTTTGTCGTCGTCAGGAGCGGTAAAATTATTCCAATTATCTGGCAATGGTTTTGAACTTGCTTTTAATGCTTTTGGATTGGATAATTTAAATGTTTTTTCTCCGATATCGGTAAGAGCAAAACGAGATGTGAGAGGCGCAATAACGATTTCACCGGTGTCAATCGCGTCTATAACTTCTTTTGAAACATCTTTGTTTTCTTCGGCAGATGATTTCAAGCGTTTCATTTTAAAATTGCTAAGTTTTAGTTTGGTGACACCAGATCCTGTATTTTGGACACCTTGCTGTTTTTTATAAAATTTCAAAAGATCGTCGTCTGTCGAGCCTTTCTTTTTATTCTTATCCTCCTTATCGTCGTCATTGTTGTCCTTAGGCATACTTTATTATATTTTATAATAAAATTATTTATTTCCGATCTAAATTTTGATAAATATACCAACCCATGGTAATGTATTTTCTAAGGTCTTTTTCTGTATGGGAATCTGAGTCATTCGAGATATTCGAGATATTCGAGATATTCGACATATTCGACATATTCGAGGTATAATAAGAGTGATCAATAAAAAATTGACAGACAAGTTTTTCTTCTTGGTCAGAAAGCATCCTATTTTTCATACGTTCGGCAATATCTTCCAGAAAATGAATAACGTCGCGTCTTTTGGGAGTGGCCATTGATATTGTTTTATATTTTATTTTTATATATGATTTTATAAATAAATGGACATTGCGGTAATTTCTCTTATTATTATCGCATTCCTCCTAGCGTTTTGCGTATTTTTAATGATTAGGAATAAGAATAATTTGAAGCCGTCTACGCAAGAGATACGTGAGAATTTTCCACAACCGTCTCCGATGAATGTGATGTACAGCGATGCCAGCGGAAACTTAGCGACGAGTAATGATGTAGGTTTAAAATATCTAACGATTTCGTCGGATGGAGCCCTCGTATTGGATGGATCGGGTAGTGGTTCAGGTAATGTTAAAGATCAACTGGCCGATTTGTACGCCAAAATACGAGAATTGAGCGCGACGATTGCAAGCAATAAAACGGCGACTGACAATAGTATCGCCAATCTTAGAAGCGAGTTGTCAAGTACGATTTCAGCCAATAAAACGGCTGTTGACAATCGTATTTCTAGTGTTATATCAGACTTGAATGCATCTATTGACAAGAAAGCTTCATCTTCAGATACTTCTACCAGTTTAACTACACTCGGTAATAGAATAAAATACCTTGAAGAAAATGTTACCTATACAAAAAATTTTGCAAAATCATGTAATGGTTGGGCATGTAATGAAAAAGGAGCCATATGTTCACCTGGTGCAACAGGAGCAGGAGGAAACACGTTTGTTTGCAATGGAAGTAAGTGGATAAACGTTGCAGAGTACGGAAATTACGGGACGTAAAAATATTTTTTAAAAAATATTTATCTTACATTCTTAATTCTAAATCGCCTTAAAATCCGCTTGAGCATTTTGAACAGTTGCTCACGGCGCCTTGGTAGAAGGCCTGATTGACACGGTTGTCGTAGTTGTAGTTGGAACGGCTGTCCGGGGCAAAGTTCTCGACCTGGTTGGTGTAACGGCGACCGCAACCAAGGGAACCACCGCCGTTTACTCCGTTGTAGCCAGTGTCGTACGGTGTGTTGGTGGCGCGATAGTCGTATCCGGCGCTTCCGACGATTTTGTAGACATCGCGACCTTCCATTTGCATTTCGCGGGTGTCGCGATTAATTTGGTTATGAGAAGGATTGGCGTCCCAACCTTCCTTAACTGGTTGAGGATTACCGAACATATTCGGCGAGCGGAAGCCGGCCGCGTCAAGAGCAACATATTCCATGTATTGAGGACGAAGAAAATTTTCGACAGAGACACGGTCATCGGCGGAGTTGCATCCACCGTTTTTGGTGTAGAAAGAATCGGGGTGAACGAAACGACCAAAGCTGTCTTGGCCGTTCCAAAGTGGGCAAGTCATCGCATCTGGATTTTCAAAACGGTCAGACTGAATTTTGTCGGCATAGCCTGTGTTTACTTTGCAAACGTTAATCGAACCTAATAGAGAGATGGACATTCTTTATTATTCAAGAAAGAAAAGAAAAAATTAATTTATTAATTTTTATAATTTGTTTTTTTTTCATTTCTTTTTCATTTCTTTTTCATTTCTTTTTTTGATTTTTCTTTTTTCCTTCATTTTTTCATTTTTTCATTTTTTCATCGTAAATTAATCCTTTCTCTTCTAAAAATTTTTCAATTACTTCACAAATTTCTTTTTTGCCTTGATCGACCCAAAACATCATACGAATCAAATCATCTTTACTTTTAAGCAAAAGTTCATCTTTACTGTTGAATGCTTCATTAATATGTTTATATTTCGGTTTCTTTGTGTCTATGATATCGCTCAATAATGTCTCACGATCTTTTGATAATAGATGGCCGATTTCTTCCGTTTTCGGAGAAATTTTGACACGATCGATTATCGATACCAGTGTAGCGAGATTATGCGATTCACAAGCTTGCCCTCTCTGTACTTGTGTTTTCTTTAATGCTGTGAATTCTTTTTGTTTCTGTAAGTCTTTCGTGTTGATTAATAGAAATTTTTCATTTTTACTCTTTAATCCTGCCCACCCATATTCATTATCAGGGATATCTTGTATCGTTTTGGTTTTCAAATCGCTTAATTTATCTATCTGTTGTTGCGTGCATTTTACCCAGGCGTCTTCAGGTTTTGGAGTAGGGCTTGGATAAAAAGGTAAGCATCTATTCTCTTTGGTGAAGGTTGATATAATCGTCCCGTCATCCAATTGTTTGATATATTTATTATAAAATTCAATGACTGTCTCACGAAGAGAGTTGTTTTCTTGCCCAATAACTTCTTTCTTAACATCACGGTCAGACAGAACACAAAGTTCCAATAACATTTGTCTTGCGTCAATTGGGAAAGACTCTAATATTTTTTGTTTTTTATTTTGATTGGTTTCTGTTTTCAATTCATGTAAAAGAATACGAAGGCGCTCTATTTCTTTGTTAAACATTGCGCCTTGTCGGCAATATTGTTGCAACGGAAAATGTTCAACATAGTAGGATTCGAAAAAATCGTAGGAATGTTTAAGGTTGTATGTTATGTATACTTTATTGAGATCGTTTCGCATGACACAATTAAAACCCATAGCGTCCTTGACAATTTCGTTTGTTTTGATAAGATGATTGATAATATTCATTAGATGGTACTCTGTTATGTTGGGGTGTTGTAAAAAAATATCACGAAATATTTCAGGATAGGAAAGTTGATATCTTTCCTGAAATATTTTTTTGAGGGAACGGATGATAGCTTGATTGAAAGGATCGTTATAATCGTTAACATGAAGATAGTACGTGTCATTATCAATTTCTGCGTATTTCTCTTCGTCGGGGTTAGGGTTATAATCGCACACATAATCACAGTCTTGATATTCGCAATCTCTTGTATCTTTTTCGTCGTCCGGATTGCGTGATTTATTTCTTTCATAATTCAATGCACAGTCAACACTGACTTCTTTTATAAGTCTTTCCATAGATTTGATCGAAACATCTTTATCTTCGCATGTCTTAAACATTTTATAGTCGATGGATTGGTCGTCTAGATGACCATTATAAATTGCACAGTATAAATAGATACGAACAGCTACGCGTTGCATTCCTGAAAGTTCGAATAATGCCCTGTGGGAAAATAGACGATAGGCTCTTGCTATAACTTGATCGGTTTCACTGAAGTTCCAACTAGGGGTAAGGATATGCACGTGTTGAACATTTTTTAGGGTAAATCCTTCTGATAGAACCGAACTTCCTATGACAACTTGAATTTTACTACCATCTCTGTTATCATCACTATTAAATTGGCGAATTATCGAATTAATGTATGACGAATCAAGTGTCCCTATTAATAGAGCATGCTTAATGCCAAATAGAGATAGCAATTGTGAAAAAAGAATCGAGCCACTTCCACTGACAAATTCATTATAAACAAAGTGGCATTCTCCATTTCCCTTTCTTATATTTTCTATACATTCTGCGTATTTACATCCATATTTTCTTATATTTTGTAACATTCTTTCATCTTTTTGTTCTTTTGTATCATTTTGTATATCAATTCCGTCTTTTATCGCAGAAACAAATGATGGAAGTAATGAATAGCGAAACACTCCCATAATCTTTATTTTTTTTATATATTTTTTAGATCCTTCTTTACCATAACTTCCGTCGGGAAATACAAAGAGACTTGCCTGTCTTGATTGTGAAAAAAATGATGATTTTTCTTCGGTATCACTACGATATGCTTTTTCGTATGCTTGAGTTTGTGGATTTTCCATATTGACACGATAAAGTTTAAAGTATTTCAATGATAAATTGTGATAAAATTCTTTTATGGCGTTGCTTTTCATTGCTCGAAGATAGCTTACTCTCCCCCTTAACCATGATTTAATTTCATTTATTTTTTCGGGCTTTACTTTTCCGCTATCTTTATCTAAATAAAGACGATCGAAATTGTCTGTTGCAATTTGTTTTCCCATAGGCAATAGAAGATTCATCATATCTACAATTTCAAATGCTTGGTCTCTCATTGGAGTGCCGGTTAATAAAAGAATTTTACAATTTGTAATGGTGTGTAAGAAACGGTGAATATTTGCATATTGATTGGCATCTTCTCTTCTGCGGAGATTGTGAGCTTCGTCGATTACAATAATAAGGTTACTATATTTTTGCCGGATCTTATTATCGTCCATGTCTGCTATCTCATTGCTGAAGGTTTGAAAGGTTCTAAAATCATAAAAGGTAGACAGATTTTTATTAATTTTTTTAGCACGTCGTAGTCGCCTCAATTTTTTTGATAATAATTTGTCATCATCGTCAATTTTTGGAAGATATTTTCCATTGGTGCAGACATGTAAAAGCTCATTCTTATAATTTCTGATTAAGTTTTCGCCTTTCATTAAAATAAGAGCACCTTTGTAACCTTTATTTTCTCTTTTTATATTCTCAATCGCTCCTACAGACGAACAAGTTTTTCCTGTACCAGGTTCGTGCATCAGCAATAATTCATTGTAAGGAGTCTCGCTACTTAGAAATCGGCTAATAAATTGTTGGTGTTTTAATAATTGCCCTGGACGCGTTCCTTTTTCTTCGATCTGGTCAAGTTTGTTATCATAAAATTCTTTTTTCCAATAGATAGACTGACTTATTTTTTCTGGGTTATCATCGGGAATATTTAAAATCTGATTAAGTTCATTATCAAAATCGGGGTAAAAAGGTAAATATTGATAAAGGTCCATCTTTATCAATTATCTTTTTTTTATATTTCTTATTTCTTATAATATTTCTATTTGATTTGCATGAATTGGTAGAGAATGTATTGCAATTTACTCGGAAGAAAATCTACATCAAACTTATGACCAGCTTTTAATGATTTCCCTCCATATGGGATATCTTGAATATATTCATCGTTATCGATATGATAGGCACGAATAAGGGCCCAAACCGTCTCACTTTCATTTTTACTAAGAGAATTGAGAGAATCGCATAGTTCATCTTTTTGCTGTTCAGAAAGCTCCTTAAACTCATCTTTTTTAATAGACGAGTAAAGGGGGAAATCGCGAAACTGTGTAGCCATTTTTTTACTAATTTTTAAAATTTTTTTAAGAATATTTTAAGAACATCATTTTTTTAAATTTGTTCAAAATCAAAGCCGGTGTCGTCGGCCTCTTCATTTGTATCAGACAACATAGCACTCGATGACGCGATCTTACTTGGAATTTCTTTCATATTTTTTAGAATGATTGTTTGGTCTTTCGTGTAAAAGTAAATAATATCGCCTTTATTGTCTTGGAAATCACGAAGACCAACAAGAACGATCCCATCCAACTCAACTTTTCTGTCTTTCCCACGCTTCACCGATCCTCGAATATGACAGAGTCGCTCTGTACCGTCAAAACAATAAACTGTAAAATTACAGTCTCCTAAAATTTTGGTCACATGACCATATACCGTTCCATCAATATCTTTTTTAAGTACGATTTCTTCTGAAGCCTTTTCTTTAGGCTGTCTGCTAGAACCATTTTTTCTAGATTTATCAGATTTTGGCATCCTTTATGTATTATATGTATTATAAACTTTTGGATGAAAAATGTAAATTTCATTTTTAAAATTGGTATAAAAATATGTTTTATATTTTTTATTCTCCAAAGGTGTAAATTTTTTATTGAACAGGTTGAGGAGGTGTAAATGCCCATCCAACAAATAAGGATAGGACAATTCCTAGTATTAAAAATACAATACCAACTGAGAACATGTTTGCATGTCGTTTTTTCGCAACTGGATCATTTACAATATCACCTTTATATGAAGTCGAAATTAAGATGATGCCTATCAAGAATATTACAAGTCCTAACCAAACCGTAAAATGTGCTCTTTTTGTAAAATTTATAACATCATCTGTGATTGCCATTTTATATTATATTATATTTTATTAAAAAAAAAAATTAAAAATTATCTCTTACGGATTTCCCAACAGGAAAACGCGGAATCCCCGACTCCATTCGTTCTTGATAAATAACGGTAAGTTTCCCCCCAACCCACTCACGTGCGTTTTGATATAATTCGGTTCGTAGGGCAACAGTACCACGAGGTCTAACTGAAAATTCCTTTCCGTCATCGGTCTTACACACCCATATAACAGTTCCTTTGTCTCGACCATCACCTTCTTTGAAACCAATAATTTGGAACTCATCTTCAAAAAACTCTTTGTACTTTTGAAGGTCATGACTACGATAATCGGTTCGATAGATTCCATCCACATTACGAAGCATAATTCCTTCGTATCCATTTTTTACAAATTTTGCAAAATATTGTCGAAAATGACTAACATCATCTGCAAGGAATGTATCAACTTTTTGCAAGTAAGGAGATGGAAACATTTTTGTCAACAGAGAGATTCTTTGATCTCGTTGATGAAATGGCTGTTCATTAACGACGTCATAAATATGATAATGAACATCCTTCAATCGATCAGAGTCGGCCGGAGAAATTTTTTTCTTTTTAATCAGACCCGCGAGTTCTTCAAACGGGATATCCGAAGTATAGAGTTCGCCGTCCAATATTTCATCAGGATACTTTTCAAACATCCTAGATAAAGCATCCGATAGATGTGACAGCGTTTCAAAGTATGATCCTGTTCGTGATTGGAATCGGACAATACCATCTCTAAGGTACGCAATACATCTTAATCCGTCCAGCTTAGGCTGTACAAAACACGGGAATGCTATGTCATTTTTTTTACGTTTTTCCGTAAGAGGCTCATATGTATGAGCCAACATCGGGAAAATGGGAAATCGTTTTTCATTTTTTTCATCATTTTTTTCATCATTATTTTTAATTTCTTGTTCATTTTCATGTTGAAATTCGCTCTCTTCTAGATACCCTTCTTTTTCTTTTTTGTCTTGCCATTTACGTTGAGTTTCATTTATACATTGCTGTAGCGGAGTAGTTTCATTTTTTTTCCCTATATTTTTACCTTCAGTATACACACGAGTCGCAGTTTGATGTTTTCCGTCAACTTGACCGAATGTAATAGTAACCGTTGCTTCGTTGGAGGAAGAAGAGGAAGAAATGGTAGCGGACCACATTTTCGTTTTTCCATTTTTATCTGTTCCGTATAGAATAGGGAATGCCATTATGTATTTATGTATTTATAATTATATGGTTATGTATGGTTTGCATTTTTATTTATAAAGTTAAAAATAGAAATAAAAATTAATTTCTTTCTTATAAAAGAAAGATGTCTAACAATCTATGCAACATTTATTCGACGGTACCTGTTCTCCAAGGCGCCCGTTCGGAACGTGATCTTCGTGACATTGCCCTCTACTGTAGTTATGCCCAGAATGT
>Ga0214919_10006910_pt1 | contig 15435 bp, 15 predicted proteins | sample LL1503_MetaG_FD_177994 | JGI IMG/M metagenome (GOLD analysis project Ga0214919, IMG submission 177994) | Freshwater microbial communities from Lake Lanier, Atlanta, Georgia, United States - LL-1503 | ecosystem: Environmental > Aquatic > Freshwater > Lake | place: USA: Georgia | collected... | reverse complement strand
AAAATTCACCCGATTGCAGCCAAACACCACACACGCGACCATGGCGCTTTTCAATGCGCTGGCATGTGCTGTTGTATCGCATCGCTGCGCCATGGCGACGTGCCACCCGCGCCAATGATTGGGCCAGCCCCACCATGCCCCCTTGAACGGACCATACCCCGTCCATTTCAACCTGGGCAATCAGCATCAAAGTGGCCGGTGCCAGCCAAGGCGATGAACCGCAATATGTGGCATAGCGCCCAAACAGTTGACGCAGGCGCGGATCAGTGAACTGGTGTCCCAATTGCTGCCACAGGCTGCGCATCGGACCCAATTGGGCCAGCACACCCAAGCCGCGCCAACCCATGTCCAACATCAAACCAGCCATGTTCGGGCGTTGGGCTCGAATCATGGGACCTTGCAACGCGTCGTACAAAGCGCGAGTCGTTTCACAAAAGTTGCGAAAGCGTCGGGCCTCATCGCCCCCCGACCATGCGGCGATGGCCGCTTCGCTGACCAGTGGATCGGCGGACAAGTCAAGTTGACTGCCATCGGGCCAAAAGTGGCGCGCCAAGACCTGCAACGGGGTAATTTCCATTTCGGCTTGCACACTGGTGCCCACGCTTTCAAGCAATGCATCAAAAACCCAACGCATGGTGAACACCGTAGGACCGCTGTCAACGGCCACCCCGTCAACAATGTGGCTGTGGACTTTGCCACCAGGCTCGCCGCTGGCTTCCACCACGGTGACATCGAGGCCCTGGTGTGCCAGCAATATGGCGCTGCTCAGACCGGCCATGCCCGCCCCAATGATGACCACCTTGTGCTCAGACATGACTGGGCTCCAAAGTGTGCAAATCCAAAGCAGGCTCGCTTTGTGCATAGTGGGGATCCCTGTGCAGGGGTGGCGCTGCAGGTGCATCAAAGCACCTTCCTTTCCAAACACCTGACATTTGGTGCACGCGCATGCGAACAAACATGGATTCAGAAAAAAATTGGTGCTTGTATGCGGCCGCACTGGCCAACTGATGTGCACCTTGTTGGGCGTATTGCACCATCGTCGCCGTGTCTTGCCACAAGCTGAAAGTGCACTGGCGTACCAAAGGTGCCTCGCCCAAACCCATGGCCAGCAAACAACCAGAGGAGTGCCCCAGGCCAGCTTGGGCCGCAGGGGCGTAGCGCCAAAATGCCATGGCTTTGGTTGGCACAATGCTCGCACGCGTTAACACAGCAAATGGCCCTGTAGATGGCGCTATGCCTTGCAGTGCTTGTGCAGTGGTTGGAAGCCAGGCCTGGCGATCCCAAAGACCTCTGGCCGATTGCACCGTCAAAACGCCGGTCCAAAGCTCGCGCGAACGCTGTCGGTAAGCTTCAACCCAAGGGCTGTCCAAAAATTTCAGGGCGAAATCAAGATGGCTGAAGGTACAAATCAAGCCTTGGTGGGTGGCACTTGGCCGCAAGCTAAAGCCTCCGCCATGCCCACTGCCCATCACCTTGACCATGGTCAGACCCGGCAAATCTTTATAAGGGGAAGCGCCGGCCACCAACCGCAGCCAGCCCCAGCCCTGATGCTGTCGCAAAAAATCAGCGAGCACCACCACCACCACACCCGACAACGGGTCATGAAGAGGTGTCTGAATTTCCATGACAGGGAGCTGCAGCAGGTGTCTGGGACCAACTACTTGGCAGCCACTTTGGTGGCAACCAATGCAGGTTTAAGCAGCTCAGGAAAATCTTTGGCCATGGGCGCACCATTGAGTGGTTTGTACGCCCCTTGGTGGCATGTCGCACAGTTGAGCTTGGCCACATCGCCGGTGGGCCCTTTGCGGTGCGCAGGAAAGACCTCGGTCAAGGACTCCATGTAGGTCAAGTTCAAGTCACGCGCCATGCGTATACCGTGCCATGCCGTTGTTCTTTGGGGTGGGCTGTTGGTCCAGTTTTGGAAAGACTGTGTGTTGTGGCAATACGTGCAATTGACACCCAGCGCGTTGGACATGTGGGTCATCAAACCATAGGTCCATTCGGCCTGTTTGATCGACTGTCTGTTGCCAGAGGGCAGCGCAGTGGGACCGTTGACGCGAATATTTTGCTCACCCAATAAAAACGGTGTGAACGGATCGTTGGGCAATGATGACATGTTGACCACGGGAGAAGGGGTGTTTTGTCCTGCCTTATCGCCCATGAAGTTCGAGCCATAAGGTTGCGGGTCAGATTTAAACCAGACTGCGTTGGGCACAGGTTCACCACGGTGACAGGTGTAACAAGTCACACCCGTTTGGGCCACATGGGGCTGCCAGTCGGCATTGATGTGCCGGGTCATCTCGATCATGCGCCGCGCCACCACTTTGGTGTACTTGCCATCGTCTTCAAAATTGGGCAACTTGTGGCAATAAGCGCATCCCTCTTGGGGTGAGACCCAGCTGCTCATAGAAACCATCAAGCGGTTGAACTCGCCCACGCTTAAGTTGCCCAGCACTTTCACATTTTTATAAACCTGAGCTGCCTTGGGCCCATCAGAACCGGGCGAAGGCAAGGCCACGGGTGCTTGGTTTTTATCGGTTTTGATCTCCAGCAATCGGGTGTTGTAGACCTGGACCATGCCCGTGCCTCGGTATCCGCTTTGGACGGATTCAGGGCTGGGTCGCTCGCACCCGGACAGCATCAACATGGCCACCACAAGGCCAAGCGTTTGGATCAAACTGCTTGCCAATGGCTTGGAAAAAGAGTTCACACAGCGCTTGCTCATGGCTTGCCTCCATTGCTCAGAGATGGATCGACCATCGCTGGAAATATTTCTGGATAAGGCGGTGCCACGCCGTGCTTGATCGCCCACAGGTACCAGTTGTCGACCACTGTGCCTGTCAGCAAAATACCGATACCACCTGTGATGGGGCACAACACCGCAAACCACCAGGCCCAACGGTGGATCGACTCCATCGTGGCGTTGAATCCCATGGTCCAGCGCCAAAACAAAGCGGCCCGTTCTGAGGCTGTGCCGCGGTCGGTGATTTGTTCAATCTCGCGCTCTCCACCAAAACGGGTCACAGCCAAAATGGTGGCTCCGTGCATGGCAAACAACAAAGCCGAGCCGTACAAAAACACAATGGAAAGAGCGTGAAATGGGTTGTAAAACAAATTCCCGTAGCGCAATGAAAATGCGGCCGTCCAGTCCAAGTGGGGGAAGATGCCATAGGGCACAGCTTCACCCCAAGAACCCATCAAAATAGGACGAAACAAACCCAATACCAAAAAGAGCCAAATGGCAGCAGCAAAGGCCCAAGCGATGTGCGTGCCCATGCCCAGTTGAACTGCGCGGCGATAAGTGCGGGCCCACCAAAACATCACAGAGGCGGTTAAAAACAGGCCTACGATTAAAAACCAGCCACCCTGATTGAGAGGCGGTATGCGCAAGCCATAGCTGGGCGGTGGCGGCTCAAGCGACAACCAAAACAGTTGGCGTACAAATTGAACCGGGTCGTAATTGACCGAGGCCAACATGTTCATGCCAATCAAGGTGAATGCGATCAACCCAAAAAACAGCGATGCCAGTCCCAAACCCCCCAAGTAAATCGGACCGAGCTGGGCGTTGCCCAACTTGCCGATCCAATAATTGATCAAGGGTTGTCCGGTTCTTGGGCTGTTGCCATGCCCCAGTTCCACCCCTTGGTGCACTGGGCCCACGGCTTGCACCGTGGTGAACAGGTTTTGATAGTCGGCCATTGACAATACTCCTCAATACTTTTTGTTCATTGCGCGTGCACAGACCGCTTCAAACTGGCCATTTGGACCAAATCGGCATGTTCAGCCACCAGCTCCACCACTCTGGCCAGCCACGGCTCCAAAATGGGCCGCTCAAAACGATGCACAAGGCACTGAAAAGCACAGCAGCCAACGCCAAGAAAAGCCCCAGTCGGTGGATGCCCAAGGTACCAATCGAATAACCAATGATGTCGCGAAAGAACGTGTCCTCGTGCTCAGGCGTTCTGACCACATGGCCAGGCGCGGGGTTGGTCGACGACAAAATCAACCCGCCGTGCAGCGACAAGGCAAACACACTGGCAAAGAAAAAACTCACGGCGATCATGTGCGCCGGGTTGTAGTGAAAATGCAAGTACTGATAACCCACGTTTGATACCCAATCCAAGTGGCTGAATATCCCGTACGGAAATCCATGCCCCCAAGCCCCCATGAGCACGGGGCGCACGACCACCAAGGTCACATAGGCAGAGATGGCCACACCAAATGCCACGGGCACATGAAAGCCCATGCCCAGCTTTCGGCATATTTCAACTTCGCGCATCATCCACGAGCCAAATGCGCCAATGGCACACACCGTGATGAGTTGCCACAGGCCGCCCTCCATCAAGGGTGCAAAGCGCAAGCCATACGACAAGTCGGGGGGCGCAATGCTGATTTGCCAGATGTTCCAGGTGGGACCTTGTGAGGCGCCCCACAAAATGAGTGCTGTACCCAAAAATGCAAAAAATATGGTTGTGACGCCAAAAAACCCGACGTAAAAAGGGCCTACCCAGAAGTCGAACAAATCGCCGCCCAGCAAGGTGCCTCCGCGTACGCGGTACTTTTTCTCAAAACTCAGCATGGCCATGGCTTGGTCCTCTTGCTTTCATGAATAAACAGATGCCGCTTTGAATGGGGATCAAAGACAGCATCTGGATGGCACGACCTTGATCAGGAATTGGGCACAGTGATCGATGCCACCGCCGCAGGTAGCGGCGAGTTTTGCGCCGCTGCTGCAACCGGTTTTTTCGCACCGTCGAGCCAATTAAATTTGTTGGTGCTCAGCAAGATGAGGTGAATCATCGCTGCCAGACCAAACAAGAAAATACCCTGCAGCACCATGGCACGCAAAGGGTCATACAGTCGCCAAATTCTCCACATGATGAATCTCCTAGATGATGTGGGACATGAAGGTGTACACCGCAGCTTTGACACCTTGGCTCATGCTCTTGGCTTCCTCTGCACCGGGGAGCAGATCTCGCCATTGAACACCCACCAGCTTGGCCAGCAGTGCGGCAACGAACAAACATCCGAATCCGATGAGATAGATGGCCCAATAAGCGTGAGAACCGTTCGCGCGCGAATGGCTCTCGTTGAGTTGGGATGTGTTTTGCATGACAGTGACTCCGTCAATCAATGGTTGAAAAAATCAGCTCTGAATCAGAACCAGGGACGCCACGCCCAGACCAAGACGTGGGCCAGCACAGCGACTGCTGTAAAGCCCACGGTGCCCTGCATCCAGTAGTGGTGGAACTCCTGGGCTTCCTCATCGGTGAGTCCGGAAATAGATGTCTTTGATGACATTTTTTGCTCCTGTTAACAAGGCCTTTCGACCCGGGTTGCGCACAGCCCGCGCAGATGGGCATCCGCAGCCAACGGCCACGACATCTTGATGGCGGTGTCGTACCTGTCGACATCCGCGGGGTGAAACCAAATAAGCGATTGCATTCATACAGCCACACCCAGACCCAATTCACGGCTGGCCGCATTCACATGTTCTTGGGTCACCTCGTTGTGACCTTGCGCTTGCGACAGTTGCTCGGCTTGGTCGCGCAATCGCTTGGCAGCAGAAATTTGCACCAACACAGGCTGGCTTTGCACCACATCGCGCAAACGCTGCTGCGCCTGGTCTTGCCAACTGGCATTGGGTGGGGCCACACCCCTGGCCTGAGTGGCTTCAACCTTGTCCATCTCAGTGCCCAACGGCAGGATGTGAAACAGTGCATCAAACAAAGCGTTGCAAACTTCTTGCACCACGTAAGTCGCACCGCTGTACCCCATGAAGGGCGTGCCGGTGTGGCGGCGAATAATGGCCCCGGGAAATGAAGCCGCGATGAATGCCGCACGCATGGGGCTGCTCCCTGAGACTTCGCTCAAGTACATGCGTTCGTTGTAACTGCCAAACATGATCAGTGGTGTTTGGGTCTTGACCATTTCACGCACGGCCACGTTGTCGGTTTTGGTTCCAGCGGTGCGCGAGACACTGAAGCGACATGGCAAGCCCATTTCTGCTTCTAAAAAATGTTTCAAACCACGCGCATAGGTTTCGCCAGCCACCACAGCAAAGCTGGCGGTGGCAAAAAAGTCCTGTGTGACCGAACGCCACAAATCCCACAGCGGTTTTAGGGTGGTGTGCTTCTCGCGCTCAATGAACGGTTCTGGATCGAGGTTGAGCAATTCACCGAGTTTGCGTAAAAAATAGGTTGTGCTGTGCATGCCAATGGGGGCTTGCAGGTAGGGTCGCTCGAGCGCCTCACACAGCATGCGGCCAAATTCGCGGTACATGCAAATGTTGACATCGGCCTCAACCAAGCGCGACACATCAGCCAAGTGACTGCCCAAGGGAAACACCATGTTGACTTCTGCACCAATGCCCTGCACCAAACGGCGAATTTCGGCCAAGTCACTGGCACTGTTGAATGTGCCGTAACAAGGGCCAATGATGTTGACACGCGGCTTTTCACCCACCGGTCGCTCAGCGAAAGGTTTGCGCGCAGGCACTTTGCGCAAACCGTACTCGCTCCACAACCAATACATGGCGCGGTTGGCGCACTGCCACTGGTCTTCGTCAATGGTGCGCGGTAAAAAGCGTGAGATGTTCGTGCCCTCAGGTGTCACGCCGCCGCCGATCATTTCGGCAATGGAGCCTGTCACCACCACTGCAGGCAACTCAGGGTCCAACACCGCGTGGGCACGTTTCATGGCGCCTTCGGTCCCTTCTCGGCCCAATTGCTCCTCGGCCAAGCCAGTCACCACAATGGGCAACTCGTGTGGCGGTAATGCATCGGTGTAATGCAGCACCGATGTGACGGGCAAGTTTTCACAACCAACTGGCCCGTCAATGACCACTTGCAAGCCCTTGATGGCCGTGAACACGTACACCGCGCCCCAATATCCGCCTGCGCGATCGTGGTCGAGGATCAAAGGAGATTTGAGCATGCTGGGCTGACTCATTGACCCATCTCCTCGGCTTTGCGTTTCTTCATCAACTTTTCAAGTTGGCGGCGGGTTTCGGCTTTGAACTCTGGCCTGTCTTTGGGAACCGACTCCCAAACGCCTGCGGCATGGCCCGCGCCCACATCGCCGAAAAAACCCTTCATCGCATTGAATCGGCTTTGATTGCCCATGGCCGCTTGCACCACTTGCACCAAAGAGCCGGCACCAGCGACACCCATCAAAGGGCGGGCGGAAATCAAATTGGTGAAATACAGCGAAGGCACGCTGTTTTGCTTGGCGATCTGCACCACTGGTGTCGTGCCAATGGCCAGCTCAGGCCGATACTCGTACATGGCATTGAGGTCTTGCTCAAGCGAGGCACGCATTTGCACCTGCACACCTTTGGCTTGAAGCCAAGCAATGTCTTGCGCATTCCACTCGCTGGCTGGGCAAGCAGAGCCCACATAGCGCACATCGGCCCCGCACTCGATCAGCAAACGCCCGACCAGCAACTCAGAGCCTTCGTACCCACTCAAGGTGATGCGTCCGGTGATCGGCTTTTGCATCAGCAAGCCGCGCATTTGGCCCAAAGCCTGGTTGCGCGCCAAATCAATTTGGGCTTGGGCCAACCCGGCGGCCTGCCCAATGTTTTGCAACCAGTCTTGGGTGCCTTCTAAGCCCACGGGTGCAGAGCCAACCACCGGGCGACCGGCTGCGCGGAACTCTCGCACGCTGGCGGTGTAAAAAGGGTGTATCGCTGCAGCGACGCTGCAATCGAGCGCAGCGTACAGCTCTCGCCATTCGCGGGTTGGCACCACCGGACCAGCGGCCAAACCCATGGGCGCGAGCATCTGCCCGATGATGACGGGATCGGCCGGGAACATTTCACCCAACAACGCCACCGTGGGTTTGTCCGCGCGCCCTGCGCGTGGTGCCGCCACGGGTCCACTGATGATTTCTTCGCGCGCGTATTTCAGCATTGCGCCAGCCAGCACATCTTTGGCCTCTGCATGGGTCGGCACACCAAAGCCTGGCACATCAATGCCAATGATGCGAACACCATTGATTTCTTTGGGCAGCAACTGCAACGGAACGCCGCTGGCGGTGGGCACACACAAATTGATGATGATCACGGTGTCGACTTGTGATGGATCGGCCTGGGCATGCACAGCCTCACGAATGTCCTCAAAGAGCTTGCCCGTGACCAAGGATTCCGAGTTGAATGGCACATAGCCCACACTGCGTCGCGCACCATAAAAATGTGAGGTGAACGTTAAACCGTAGACGCAACATGCCGACCCAGACAAGATGGTGGCAGTGCGCTTCATGCGCAAACCCACCCGCAATGACCCAAAGGCGGGACACATGCTTTGCGGCTGATCATGTGGCCCCGCATCGGGCTGGCGCGGGTAATCACGGGCGTATTGGTCCAGCACCTCTGATTTGCCGACCTCTTTGGCCGCATCCACCATGGCTTGTGTGCCTGCGTGGCAACCCATGCCGTCGCCTTGCAGACCTTGCGCGTTGACGACTTGCGGGCTTGGGTGAATCGGGATGGTGCGTGTCATGGCCTGTTCCTGTACGGTGTCTGAAGTTGCAGGGGTCAGGCGGCGTCGTAGACGACTTCCAGCGAAGGCTTGATGTCTTCGTGTTTGCCCACCATGTCAAAAATGGTGGCTGGCTCGAGCACCACGTTGCGACCCACCACATCGGCACTGAACAACCCCAACAGCTGGTCTTGTGTTTGTGGCTTGGGTCGCTGAGGCGGGGCCTCGGCCACGTTTTTGGCCAGTTCCGCAAACAAAGATCCCCACTCACCGTCAGGGCGACCAATGATTTCGTAGCTGGCACTCTTGCGGCGGATGTCTTCGTTGGCAGGAATGGATGCCAGCACGGGAATGCCTGCGTTCTCGGCAAAGGCCTGGGCCTCGCCGGTGCCATCGTCTTTGTTGATGACCATGCCAGCCACGCCCACATTGCCACCGAGCTTGCGGAAATACTCGACGGCCGAGCACACGTTGTTGGCCACATACAGCGACTGCAAGTCGTTGCTGGCGACCACGATCACCTTTTGGCACATGTCACGTGCGATCGGCAGACCAAATCCGCCGCACACCACATCGCCCAAGAAGTCGAGCAACACGTAGTCAAAGCCCCAATCGTGAAAGCCCAGTTTTTCCAGTGTTTCAAAGCCGTGGATGATGCCGCGCCCACCGCAGCCGCGCCCGACTTCGGGCCCACCCAACTCCATGGCAAATACACCATCGCGTTTGAAGCACACATCGCCAATGCTCACGGCCTGGCCCGACAACTTCAGCTTGGAGGATGTTTCAATGATGGTCGGACAAGCCTTGCCACCAAAGAGCAAACTGGTGGTGTCACTCTTGGGGTCGCACCCAATCAACAGCACCTTTTTACCTTGTTGGGCCATCATGTACGACAGGTTGGCCAAGGTAAAACTCTTGCCAATGCCACCCTTGCCGTAGATGGCAATGATTTGCGTTTCTTTGGTCACCTCACTGGTGCTGACGGCGTCGGGTTCAACGTCGGCCTCACGGCGCAGCACCTCAACAAATTTGATGGGTTGCGTGTTGGTGTTGGTGTTCATGCGGTGGCACTCCAATCAAGGATCATCTTGAGACAGCTCGCATCTCCGAAGGCTGTCTCGTAGGCATTTCCAGCTTGGGTCGATGGCTGGGTGTGGGTGATCAAACCGTCAAGGGACAAGCGCTTGGTGTTGACCAACTCGCTGACGGCCAATAAGTCAGGGCGTTTCCATTCGGCAGCAATGCGCATGCGAGCCTCACGCATAAATGCGGGGGCATAGGCAAATTTCAGGTCTTGCTTGTAAAAGCCAGCCAACACCAGCTCGCCTCCTGGGCGCAGACGCTGGATCAGGCTGTCTAACAAACTGCCATCGCCACTCACGTCGTAAATCGCGCCATAGTCGCGACGCGGGTCATCTTGTGGGTTTATCACCTGGTAACCCTGTGCCCCAGCACATCGATCGGCATGTGTTTCCCACACCGTCGGCGCCGGCATGCCTGCAGCCACTGTCAAACGTGCCAGCAAGCGACCCATGACACCATGGCCAATGATCAACTCTGGCGGCGCAAAGGGGTCTTGCCGCCCGCCCCCAGATACGGCGTGGTAGGCCGTGGCGGCCAGCGCCAGCAAAACGGCCTGGGCGCCCATATGGTCGGCAACGGGCATGACTTTTTGGGCAGAAACCACCAACCTGGAAGCGGCCCCTCCAAACAAGCTTTTGACGCCGGTAAAGCAATTGGCGCCAGGCACAAATACGCGTTGCCCGGCGTGCACATCGGTGTCCGGTGCCGCACGAACCACACGGCCCACTGTTTCATAGCCGGGCACCAATGGATACCCCATGCCTGGGAAAGGTGGCATGCTGCCGTCCCAGAGCATGCGCTCGGTGCCGGTGCTGATGCCGCTGTACTCGACGGCCACCTCGAGCTGCCCGTTTTGCATAACTGGCAAGTCCAAGGCCTGTAAGCTCAGCTGCTTGGGGCTGTTGAAAACAACGGCTTGGGATTTCATGGTTGTATTTTTTGCTTTACTTTGTTTAATGTCAAAGAAAATTGACACTTTTATTCAATTAGCAGGGTAAACACTTAGATTTCCGCCCCAAAAGAATCTGGGCATGGATGGGCATCGCGTTGGGAACCCGCTCAACATGGATAAAACCAACCTGCGCCATCATGGTCATCAATTCCTGCGGGGTGCGCAAACGCCCGTCACCCATGGCGAGCAAGTAAAAATGGAAGTAAGCATCCACCGATGTGTCGTTTGAGCCGGACTCATGCTCGGACTGCGCCATCGGCTCTGCCAGCAACAGGGTGCCTCCCTGGGGCAAAGCGTCATAGGCTTTTTGCAGAATTTGACGCACCACTGCATCAGGGTGGTCGTGGGCCACGCGCACCAAGGTGATGAGGTCGGCACCAGCAGGCAAGGGGTCGTCTAAAAAGCTGCCCGGGTGCAAGCTCACACGATCACTCAAACCTTTGGAGCGCAGGTTTTCACGCGCCAAGTCCAGCACCGGAGGCAAGTCAAACATCTTGAATTTCAAGTGCGGCGCATGGGCAGCCAACTCACTCACAAACCGACCGCGCCCCGCGCCCACATCGAGTACGCAACGGTGTTCTCCAAAGTAATACGAGGACAATATTTCTTGCACCACAAAACCTTGTGAAGCAGCCATCAACTCTGAATAGCGGGTAAATTTATTTAACTCGCCGGCCTGTGGTGCAGATGCAGGCTTGGCATGGGCATAGGGCCAGTAATCGGCCATGCCACCGCGCCACGCGTTGCCCAGAAACTCAATGGGGTCTTGCATATCTTGGTAGAGCAAGTGGTTGTGCTCAATCATTTGTGCAATGCCTTCGTGCTGGGCCAATGGCACGCCCAACGGGCCCAATCCAAAGCGCCCATGACCACGTTGCTCCAACAACCCCAGCGCCACCGAAGACAGCAGCAAACGCTGCAAAGCGCTGGGAGCCAAGCTCGTTCGATGCGACAACTCGGCCAAATCTGCAGGAGCCTGTTGCAGTGTGCGAAACAAGTCCAATCGCACACAAGCCAACAACACTTGGCTATGCACAAACCCCGCCATCAGGTCAAACAATTTGCGTGTGCGCCGTCGGGTGAGCCAACGCGTTATTGGGTTTCCCAGAGACCAGCGGTAAAGGCCCGGATGCGCGTACCAGCGCTCTAACTGCGCTTGCCACGCATCTTTGAGTGTGGGCTTGCCATTTGGGGCGGCAATGACGGCCAGATCAAGGGGCTGTGACATGGTTTTCCTTTGCGAACCGAGGTGTTTGGCCTTGGGCTCAATGCGCTGCCCTGACGTGACCAACGGTCTCGTTGGCATGCGCTTCAAAATAACCTTGACACAGCTCCTTGGGCACCAAACGTTCTGCCTCGCGTTGAACCAGTTGGCGCAGCAAATCTCGATATGAGCAGGCAGGAATGGCGTCGGCGGCTTGATCAATCAGGTGGTCAAAATGCGCAATCGCCCCTTCCAAACCCAGGGCCTGGGCAGAACTCGGGCGCGCATGCAGGGCATCCTGCCCGACCGGCTTGCCCAACACAGCCGCATCGGCAATAACGTCGCGGATGTCGTCGGCCACCTGATAGGCCTCTCCCAAATAAGCACCCAGCGGAGCCCAAGGCTCAGGGGATTGACCGCAGCTGAGCGCCCCAGCGCGGGTGGCAGACACAAACAACGCCCCAGTCTTGGCCCGTTGGTATTGGCCCAGGTCGGCGCTGGTTTCGCACTCCCAAGCTTGTCCGGCGACGATGCCATGGGGCAAGCCCACGCCATGGGTCAAGTTGTCCATCAATGCCCACAGCCGAGCGGGGTGCTGCACCCCCGCTTGCAACATGACCCGGTAGGCCATGACGATCAAGCCATCTCCAGCCAACAAAGCCAAAGGTTCACTGAACGCTTTGTGCACGGTGGGGCGACCACGCCGCATCTCGGCGTTGTCGAAAGCGGGCATGTCATCGTGAACCAAGGATGCGCAGTGCATCAACTCCAAGGACACGGCAGCGGCATTGGTCAATTCGGGCGCATCGTCACCACAGGCGGCGGCCACGGCCATGCACAACTGGGGGCGTATGCGGGCACCGCCGGAAAAAACGGCATGTCGCATGGCCGCTACCAAGCTTGGAGGCGCCCCAACGCCCGCGGCTTGCGCGAAATACGTGCTCAATGCCTGCTCTGTGCGTGTCAACAAACTCATGGGACCTCCAATTGGGCTGATGTCAATTAAAACTGACAAGGCAAGGTGTCAATATAGCCTTATTTCCTGATCTGTCAACTCATATTGACGCACAGAGGCTGTTTACGGATCTGGTGCGAGCATAAATTGGCCCTTCAATCTGATCGGAAAAATAGCTTTCCCATGGCCAGGCAAGGGCTCAGGGGTGCGTCCCAGTTGTCATTTAAATGAGGTCTGTGGTATTGTCAACTTAAATTGACATTCATTTTGTGCGCATTCGAGAATCTGCATGAACCCGACGATGACAAGGCACTTACCCGCCGACGATGTGCAAAGAGTCGTTTTGCACGACGAAATCCACACGCGACCATCGGCCACCTTCAAGTTGCCGGCATTGATTGTTTACGTGGCCGTGTTAAATAAAGGCGTGAGCAGTGCGTCTGAATTGGCCCATTTACAACAACTGCCCTCGCAGATCGACCTTCAGCCCAAGATGATGAAGGGAAATTTTTTACAACTGCAGTGTGGTCACTACAAAGTCATCTGGGAACGCCACACCGAATTCACCCGTTACACGATTGTTCAACCCCTGCCGACTCACGCCAAATGGGGCAGTCAATTGCCCGAGTTGGCCAGCTTTGTTGCAACAGGTCCCGAATGGTTGCGCGGCATCCCGGGCGAAACCATCACAGCCATTCACCTGGCCATGCTCAACGAAGGCATGGATGACCCAGACGCTTTCTTCAAAGCACGGCAATGGCTGGGGGAAGGAACGGTGATTGGGTCCAAGATGGGACGCACCGCTGGTCACCAATCCCACTCGCACTTGATGACCAACTTGCGCATTGGGGATGATGGATTTGAACGCATGCTCGTCTTGGCCGCACCAGACACATCAGAGAATCGATCAGGTCGGATCGCGCAAAGGCTGCTCGAACTAGAAACCTATCGGATCATGTCATTGCTGAGTTTGCCGATGGCCAAAACCTTGGCGGCCAAGCTGACGCAAAGTGAATTGCGTCTGGTCGAGATCAACGACAGACTTGAGAGAAAAATAGACAAAGACGAACAGTTGCTTGACGATTTGGCGGGCTTGGCAGCACAAGTAGAGAGCACAACGGCTGAGAACAGTTTTCGATTCTCAGCAGCCCGCGCGTACGATGCGATCGTGCAGCAACGCATCGCCGAAATGCGCGAGCAACCGCTGTCTGGCATTCAAACGGTGGGTGAATTCATGCAGCGTCGATTGGCACCCGCAATGGCGACGGTCAATGCAACCTCTGAGCGGCTGTTGGCACTGGCGCAACGGGTGGCACGCGCCAGCCATTTGCTTCGCACCCGAGTGGACATCGCGACTGAAACGCACAATCAAAAATTGCTGGAAAAGCTCACCAAAGGCCAAGCCATGCAACTGCGTTTACAAACAACGGTGGAGGGTTTGTCCATTGCCGCAATCTCCTACTATGTGGTGAGTTTGACGTTTTACCTGGGCAAAGCATTTCAAGCATATGGTGTGAATGTGTCGCCTGAGATGGTGGCTGGCTTTAGCACCCCTGTGGTGTTGTTTATTTGCTGGCGCATGGTGCAAAAAATACACCGAAGCTTGCGAAACGATTGAATCATTGCAATCAAATTCATCCCAAAAAGCGTTCTCTCGCTTCGGCCATCCTCTAAGCATCAGGTGATACATGGACACAAGTTCAGTCAAGGACTACCTCATCGGTTTGCAAAATCAAATCACCACCGCCATTGCGCAAATCGATGGGGGCAACTTTCTGTCAGACGCCTGGGAAAAGCCACCGGGCGAGGCACTGCAGGGCCACGGCATCACCCAAATCCTGGAAGGGGGTGAGGTGTTTGAGCGCGCTGGTTGTGGCTTTTCTCACGTCAGGGGCCCCCAACTCCCGCCTTCCGCCACCCACGCCAGACCCGAGTTGGCAGGCGCCCCTTTTGAGGCCATGGGCGTGTCCTTGGTGTTTCACCCACGCAACCCCTACATCCCCACTGTGCACATGAACGTGCGCATGCTGTCGGCGCAAACAGCCCAGGGGCAAAACGTCGCATGGTTTGGTGGCGGCATGGACTTGACGCCGTACTACGGCTTTGAAGACGACGCCGTGCACTTTCACCGCACCTGTCGTGACGCACTCTCGCCTTTTGGCTCCCAGCTGTATCCCAAATTCAAGGCCTGGTGTGATGACTATTTTTGCCTGCGCCACCGCAACGAACAACGCGGTGTGGGGGGTATTTTTTTCGACGACTTTGCGCAGTTCGATGACAGCCAAAACTTGGCCATGCTCCAAAGCGTTGGCAACGCCTTGTTGCCCGCGTATCTGCCCATTGTGAAAAAGCGCATGCACACCGCCTACGGTGAGCGCGAACGCGCCCACCAGCTGTACCGCCGGGGCCGCTATGTCGAATTCAATTTGGTGTGGGACCGGGGCACGCACTTTGGATTGCAGTCGGGCGGGCGCACTGAATCCATCTTGTTGTCCATGCCCCCCTTGGTCAGTTGGTCCTACCAACTCCAGGCAGCGCCCGGTTCGCCAGAACACGATTTGATGCAACGGTTCATCGTGCGACGAGACTGGTTGTGAGCAAAAAATCTGTAACTGAGAATTTTCATAAGCAACCTCCCCATGAACCTGCACACCACCTACCCCCAGACACGCCTGCGCCGTTTGCGCCGCGACGACTTCACCCGCCGCTTGGTGCGCGAAAACAACGTCACGGTCGATGACCTGATTTACCCGGTGTTTGT
>Ga0214919_10006909_pt1 | contig 15435 bp, 7 predicted proteins | sample LL1503_MetaG_FD_177994 | JGI IMG/M metagenome (GOLD analysis project Ga0214919, IMG submission 177994) | Freshwater microbial communities from Lake Lanier, Atlanta, Georgia, United States - LL-1503 | ecosystem: Environmental > Aquatic > Freshwater > Lake | place: USA: Georgia | collected 2015-03-15 | reverse complement strand
TAAGGTGCAATGCCCCACAAAAGGCAAATCCAGGCGGCCGCGTTGGTAGGCGTTGTCAGACATACGAAGGTGCTCTCCTGTGCGTTGGGCCCTGGGGCTCAGGGGAAGAAAGCAGTAATCATAGGGGCTGGAGTAGGCCTGGCCGGGCTGGCTGATGGCTTATTGCGGGCATTGGCGGGGCAGAACGCGTTAAGCGATGGCATTTGCGCGCAGCGCAGATCGGCTTGGCGCGAGCGGACAGGCTGCGAGCGCCAGGCAAACTTTGGCTGCCCAGTAAGAGCTCAAGGGCGGGAGTTGGTGACGGCCTTATTCTTGGCACCCGCAAAATCACCCGCATACGCGTGCAGCAATTGCGCTGGTGTAATCCAACGGGCGATGGCCGCATTCACGTCTTGCGCGCTGCTGGCAGCGATTTGTGCATGCAGCTTTTCATGAAAGGCCATGCCGCGCCCGGCCCGGCCATTGTCCAACTGCAACTGTGCCAGCGCCCCGTCCTGGGCCCAGGTGGTCAGGCGTTGCTGGTCTAAGCTTTTCTTGGCGTCTTGTAGCTCGACCTCGGTAATACCGCTGGCGACGAGCTGAGCCAATTCCTGAGCCACGGCTTGCTCGACCTTGGCGCGGTTTTCGGGCGCGAAAATCGCCCATAAAGTCAGTTGCCCGGACGGCTCAAAGGCTGATGCGCTGAGTTGACTTCCCGCGCCATAGCTGATGCCTTCTTGCTGGCGCAAGCGTTCTTGTAGGCGCGACTGCGAGCCGCCGCCCAAAATTTCATTGGCCAACAATAGCGCCGCATAGTCCGGCATGCTGTCTTGCACCGCCAAGGGCAATGCGCCCATATACACGGCGTTGGCTTTATCGGATGTTTCGATCTGTAGCGTGGCCGCTTTGGGATCGGACACCGTTTTGTAAAGACGTGTATAGGGCACCTTGCTAGCCCAGCCCGCAAACAAGGTGGTAGCAGCAGTTTGTGCCCAGGCTGAATCAAAATCTCCGACTAGTGCGAAGTGTGCCGAGGCAGCACCCGCCAAATTCGTATACGCAGACTTCACTTGGGGTAGCCGCAAAGCCTTGAGGTCAGCGATGCGCTCTTCAATGCTAGGGGCATAGCGGATGTCTTGCCGGCCCACCTTATTGAGACCGTGTGCGACAGCATTGGAGGCCAGGGCCTCGGGGTCGCTGCGTTGGGAGTTAGCGAAGGTGAGAGCCTGGCTGCGCGCTTGCTCAAATTCGGCAGCCGAAAACGCGGGGGCACGCAATAGATCGTGCAACAAGGGCATGAGTGCTGGCAGGCTGGCACGTACCGTATCAAATTGCAACACCAGGTTTTGGCCCTGCTGGCTGACCGCGAGCTTTGTTTTGAGCGTGTCCAGCATCCCACTGATGTCGCTGCGGCTGCGCCGCCCGGCACCCCGTGTGAGCAAGCCACCTGCAATCTCGAGTGCGCTGGCACGTCCAGCGAGCGATTTTTCATCTCCCATCTCGAGGATGATCTGACCCGACACCGTTTGGCCACGCGTCTTTTTGGGAATCAGTACCAGGCGCGCACCACTGGGCAAGGAGCCTCGCACAGTGCGCTCTTCAATTGCCAAAGGTGTCAGTACGAAAGCTTCGCCCTGAGTCACCGCCGCTTTGCCTTGGTAATCGACCAGCATGGCGGCCACGTCGGGTGTGGACGGAATCACGGCACGCTGGGGTTTGGCCATCGGCACAAACTGGCCTAAAGTGCGGTTGCTGCTTTGCAGGTAATGCTGCGCCACACGCTGCACATCAGCGACGGAGAGTGCTTCGATGCGGTCACGCTGCAGGAAAAACAGACGCCAATCGCCTTTGGCAATGGCCTCGGACAGCGCAATGGCCAAGTTTTGCGCATTGTTGATCGTGTTGTCGATGTCGCTAAGCAGGGTCGCCTTAGCGCGTGACAGTTCAGCCGTAGTGATGGGTTTGCGCGCAACACCCTCCAGTTCCACCAGCATGGCTTGGCGAGCCTGCGCCATGGAGTGGCTTTTGTCCAACTCCAGCCAAAAAATGATGCAACCCGGTTCCGCAAAGTCCAGAGTCCACGCATAGCTTTGGGACGCCTTTTTTCGCTCCACAAGTGCGGTGTGCAGCCGCCCCGTAGGCGGCGAGGCCAATATTTCGCCCAAGGCGACGAGCGCCGCGGTATCTGGATGTGCGCCAGCGGATATGAGGTAAAGCGCAGCCAGCCAATAACTGTCCGCCACGCGGCTTACCGTGAGTTCACGCGCACCGTCGCGCGTTGCCTCACGGGTGTAGGTCGGCTCCAACACCCGCGTAGGTCGTGCAATGGAGCCAAAGGCCTGCTCCACCATGGATAGTGTCTGCGCCACATCAAAAGCGCCAGCGATCACCAACACTGCGTTGTCTGGCTGATAGTACTTGCGGTAAAAACTTTGTAAGTTCTCTATCTTCACGTTTTCCACATCGCTGCGCGCACCGATGGTGTCTTTGCCGTAGTTGTGCCAGTCAAAACTACTTGCTAGCATTTTTTGCATCAGTACGTGCTGCGGCCGGTTTTCACCCGCTTCCATTTCATTGCGCACAACAGAAAACTCTTTATCCAGATCGGCACGCGCGATATAGCTGTTGACCATGCGGTCCGCTTCCATCTCCAATACCCAGCGCAAATTACTCTCGGAGGCAGGAAAGGTTTCGAAATAATTGGTGCGGTCGGTATAGGTTGTGCCGTTAAAGTCCATGCCGCGTTTGCCCAGCGCGGTCATGATGTTGCCCTGGCTGGGGGTGCCTTTAAACACCATGTGCTCCAGCAAATGCGCCATGCCGGTTTCGCCGTAGTTTTCGTGGCGACTGCCTACCAGGTAGGTGATATTGACGGTGGTGGTGGGTTTGGAGGCATCGGGCGCAAGCAGCACTTGCAGGCCGTTGGGCAGCAGGTATTCGGTGATGCCCTCCACGCTACGGACCCGTTGCGCCATCGCCGCACCCGGGCTGGCGGCACTTTGGGCATAGGCTGAAGGCACGAGGACCAGCCCCGCGATGTACGCGAAAAGGAAAATGCAGACCCGCAAGCCGTGGGGATGGAAATTCATTGCAATGATGGACGCTTTAGGGTGTGGCGCCCGGCGCGTCCACTTTCACGAGATTGTCATTGGAATTGCGGTCGATCCGCACATTAAATGGGTCCACACCCACAAAAGCGGGGGACTTATCGGTTACAAGATGCACCTCTTGGCTACCAGAATGTAAAGCCACGCGCCGTAAAACCAGCACTGCATCGCGACTGTAGCCCTTCTTGGCGGGCTCGGCGCTGAACGCGCCGATCTCGATGGTTTCGTTCAAAGGGGTCTGCGTTTCTTTGCCTTTGCCATCGGCGTAAAACTTAGCTGCCTGGACGGTAAAGCGCACGTCGAACTTGCCATCGGGGCGCGCCTTTACTGTGGGCGCGCTGGCTTTAAGATCGTAGAGGGTTATTTTTTCGAACAAGTCCGCAATGAAGGCGTGCTGGGCAGGGTCCACCTCGGCCCGCAGAAGACGCAAAAAATCGGTGCTGGAAGGGTAAGGCGCAGCCTTGAAGGCAAATTGCGCCAGCAACTTTTGTAATGCCCGGTTGACCGCTGCTTCGCCTACCTCCTCTTTGAGGGCGTACATGGCCAGGCCGCCCTTTTGGTAATGGATATAGCCTTGGTTTTCGACTCGGTACAGCGGCAACTCCTCCAGCACCTCAGCGCCCCGGCTGCGCAAATAGCCATCGAGCTCATATTTCAAAAACTTGCGAATTTGTTCGCGCCCGTACAACTTTTCCATCACCAGCAATGCGCCGTACTGGGAAAAGGATTCGCTGAGCATCGTCATGCCTTGCTTGTCCGCGCCTATGACTTGGTGCGCCCACCATTGGTGCGCCACCTCGTGGGCGGTGACATAGGTGACCAGGTCGATCTTGCTATCGCGCGACGCCTCCTTGAAGTCTTGGATAAATCCAATCGACTCAGAGTACGGAACGGTGTTAGCGAAGGACTGGGCGAACGATGCATAGGCCGGAAACTCCAAAATGCGTAACTGACGGAATTGGTAAGGCGAAAATTTCTCGCTAAAAACATCCAAGCTGACCCTCATAGCGTCGAGCATGCGCTGCACATTGTGCTCATGCGGGGCGTGGTGATACACCGCCAAGTCCACGGTCTTGCCACTCGGGCTTGTCCACAGGTCTGTCTTGATCGCATAGCGCGCCGACTGCAAGGAAAAGAAATTATGGATAGGCGCCTCGGTGCGGGTGACTAAGGTGCGCCGCCCATTGGCCGTAGTGTCGCTGACGGTGTAGCCTGGTGCCACCGGCGTTTGATCCGCGTCGGTGCTTAGGGTGATATGCGCCAGCACCCAATCGCTGTCATGCCGTAAATAATGATGGGCATTGGCTTGCTGGTCTTCCAGCTTGGCTGGGCGCAACTCGGCGGGCAAGCCCTGCTTACGCCGCTTGACGCGGTCTTGCAAAAACGCTTCGCGACTGACCCCGATCATGGGTGCCACTTCAAAGTTATTTAGAAAGCTGCCGTTCTCCACGATGCGAGTTTGGTTGCCCTCGTTTTTAAAGCCTTGCTGTTCTAGCGTATTTGAAAAGCTCAGCGTGCGGCGCTCACCGGCCGCCATGGGGCTGCTCAGGGTATAAATACGGTAACCAAAGCGGGGATATTCTTTTTCAAGCTGTGCACCGTCCATGTTCAGAGCGTACTGCTTGGCATCCGGATCCAACTGCACATGGAAGCGGCTGAGCGCAGCACCGCTGCGGTTTTCCAACACATAGCTACCTTGGGTTTGCGCCCGCTGTTGCTGAGGATACAGATCGACTCGCAGCTTCACTTCCACGATGGTGGGTTGGGGCAGGCTCTCAAAGCCCAGCAACTGCTTCTCCATATCGGCAGCGAGCGCCTCGCGCTCATCGCGGACCTCGTAGCGGTTGAGTACATTGGTGTTGTAAAAAACCCAAATACCTGGACCCACCCAGACGGTGGTGAAGGCTGCCAATGCCAATAGCACACCGCCCCGGATTCGACCGGATGCCCGACGCATACGCGGCAGCAGCGAGGTATCCACGCCACGGCGCCACATCAAGTGGCTGAGCACCAGCAACACGCCCGCAAAACCAAACCAGTACAGTTGCATCCAGCTGCGACCCATCCAAAAATGGCCCGAACCATTCATATCCGACAGGGGTACCGATGTGCTGCTGCCGTAGTTGTACAAATTATGTTCAAAGCCCAAATTGACCAGCACAATGGTTGAAACAAAGTACAGCAACATCACCGCCCAGCCGCTGAACTTATTGGGTACAAGCGTTTGTACAAAAATGGCCAGTACCGCCAGTAAAAACGCCTCCACCAGGTGAGGGGCGATAAACCAAGCCACATAAGCGGAGAGCTCAAATTTGGTGAAGCCGTGAAAGACCTGAAAAGCGATGCCGCCCAGCACCGCCACCACAAAAGTGGCGAGTAAAACACCGGCAATAGCCAGCACTTTGGGGAGCATAAAGGTCCAGTCAGGGGCAGCACTGGCGCCAACAATTTCGTGCATGCGCCGGTCGCGATCGCGCCAAACCAACTCTCCTGCGTAAAAAACGGCGATGATGAATATAAACAAGGTGTATGCGCCGCTGAGCGCGCCGATGACATTGCGGGTGACAGGGAAAAACTCCACCCCGCGCTGATCCACTGTGCCCGTCATGGCACCCAAAGCGTTGAACAAACCTAAAACCAGCAGCACGATAAAGGCCGGGCTGCGCAGCACATAAGCCAAGTCAAAGCGCGCCAATGCAAGGCACTGCGCCAATGCCACCTGCGAACCGCCGCCGCTGGATGGCAGCGGGCGTTGTAGGGGCGGAGACAGGTCAGGGGAAGTGCTTGCAGCAGGCTTTTTTTCCTGGGCGTATGCGTGTGAATCAAACCGAAAAATCGCGTAGGCCAAGCCTAGAAATACCAGGCCAATACCACTCCAAAGCAGGCGGTTGTACAAAATCAAACCAGTCATCTCTGGCAATTGCGTATTGCGCTCGGCCGCCGTCCAGTAGCGCGTTATCTGATTGAGTGCGCTCAACCCAAAAGGATCGGTCCATGCCGATACCGCGTCCCAAGCTGGATCGCGCAGCATGATGCGCGAGCTAATGAACAAGACTAAAAATGCAATGACGCCGATAAACGTCCACATGAGCGAGCGCGTAGCGGTGGCCAGGGCAAAAAAAGCTGCCGCTGTCAGGAATAAGGTAGGCACTGCGAAATACAAAAACGCCAAACCATAATGCTGTAAATTCGTCGGTCCCAGTGTTTCAGGGTCTATCCAGGGCATCAAGCTACCTGCCAACATGCCTAGCGGCACGGAGGCCATCACGGCCAAAGCGGCGAAAAATGCACCGCTAAAACGCCCTATCAAATAGTCGAATTTGCCGATGCGCGTACTGCGTACCAGTGGCGCAAAGCCGGTTTCATCATCGCGAATAATCACATTAGCGACGAAGGCAGTCACCACAAACAGTCCAAACAAATTGAGCAACGCAATGGTTTGTGCAATGGCGAACGGTGCATTCACATGCACATTGCCGCCGGCACCGATACGGATGTTTTCAGAGGCGACACTGCCAAAAGCGAATAAAAAAAACAGGGCGAAAGCCACTACAAAGAGCGGCGAGCGCAGCTGGTAATGGGCTTCAAAACGTGCGACAGCGGTCCACATGGCGGGCTCAGGCCTGAACGGCGGCATCGGACGCGGTGCCAGCAGCTTGCCGCGCAGCGACCACAATCGAAAAATACAGGTCTTCCAGAGAGCCCGTTACAGGCTCACAATACTCGTCCGGCGCGCCGTCGGACAGCACATGGACCAGGGTTTTACCGGCCCTCAGGCGGTTGGCAATGACTGTGTACTCCTTGCGAAAAGCTTCCAGGGCAGCGGTTGCGATTTCGCGGCGCCAGACCCGGCCCTGCAAACTTTGCACCAGGACTTCAGGCGCACCTTGCAAAAGTACCCGCCCGCCTACCATGATGGCCATTTGCGGGCACAAATCGGACACGTCTTCCACGATATGGGTGGACAAAATAACCACCACGTGTTCACCGATTTCGACTAACAAATTGTTGAATCGGTTGCGCTCCTCCGGATCCAAACCGGCGGTGGGCTCGTCCACAATAATGAGCTTGGGATTGCCAATCAGGGCTTGGGCAATGCCAAAGCGCTGGCGCATACCGCCTGAAAATCCAGCGACGGCTTTTTTGCGCACATCCCATAAATTCACTTTAGCCAACAGGCTTTCCACCGTGTCTTTACGCGCCCCGCGCGCCGTGATGCCTTTGAGCACGGCCAAATGATCAAGCAAATCGTAGGCACTGATGCGCGGATATACGCCAAAGTCCTGCGGCAAGTAGCCAAGCACCTGGCGTAGTTTTTCGGGTTCACGCACCACGTCAATATCACCAAAGCGGATGCTGCCTTCGCTTGGCGTTTGCAAACTGGCAATGCAACGCATCAGGGTGGATTTGCCGGCACCATTGGGGCCTAGCAGCCCGAACATGCCGGTGGGAATACGCAAATCGATACCATTCAGCGCCTGGGTTCCGTTGGCATAGCGATGCGAAAGCTGACTGAGTTCAAGCATGAAGAAACGCCCTTTTCATCAAAATATGAACAAAATTGTGGGGGCTCTTACCCCGTAGGCCAAGGCCTTTGTGACCAAATGCAGAAAAACGGGATCGGACTGCAAAATAGCCCACCCGGTCGACGGCCGCGCTAGCGTACCGCATTGCTGCGCATAGCTCGCCCTACATAAGCCAAGCCGACCACAGTGAGCACCAAGCCTATCGCGCAGGGCAGCAACCACTGCCAGAGCGCTATCGGCTCCGCGCGCAAGACATGCAGCATCAGGGTTTGTTGCGCCAGCGAGGGCACCAGGTAGTACCAATCAGGTTCGGCTGCGTCATTGAGCAAAGACACCAAAGGCAGGATCATAAAAACCAGGAGCACCAGCGAATTACCAGCCTGGGCTTCCTTGATGCTCTTGCCGCGCACCGACGTGGCCATGAGTAATGCGGAGACGGCGCCCGCAAAGGGCAGGCAAATCAGGCCAAAGTGAACGGCATCGGCCAGATCAAAGCGAAACAGAGCCTGTAAGGCATCGCTACGGATCAGCAATTGCGCGGGGATAAAACTCAGGCTGGTGAGCAAGGCGATCAAGGCCGTCAGCGCCGCCACCGCAGCCCACTTGCCCAGTGCAAGCGCCCAGGGCGAGACCGGGTTCATCATTAAGGGCTCGAGTGAGCTGCGCTCGCGCTCACCGGCCGTGCTGTCCATGGCCGCGCCCATGGCCCCGGTAAGTACCGCAATCAGGACGTACAGCGGAATCAAGGTGCCGGTTAGCTGCGCCGAGCGTGCATTGGCATTGGCCATGTCGTGCTCTTGCACATCGAGCGGCTTGAGGCTGGCCACGGCCACGCCGCGCAAGGCCAGCGTAAGGGCGACGCGCTCCTGGACATAAGCCTGCAATAGCTTGCGCGCTACATCGCGTGCAGTGCTGGAGCCGCGGCTGCTGCTGTTAGCAAAAATTTCGATGGAAGGCATCTGCAGTGTTTGCAATTGCTGCTCGAAATCAGACGGCACCACGATGACCGCATCCTCTAGTTGCCCGGCGGCGAGCTTGTCCAGCGCATCGACTGGAGGAACTTTGATGGCGTAGGCCTGTCGCTCAATGAAGTTTTGCAAGCCCGGTGCGTGCTGCATGCCCTGAATGTAGATTTCGCGCTTGTCGATACGGTTCTCTTTCTCGCTAGCCAAAGTGGAAACCAGCAGCAAGACCAGGGGCCCTTGCACCACACTGAGCAATAGCACCATGCGCAAGGTGCGCCGGTCGCGCCATGCGTCTGTGGCCTCTTTGAGAAAAACGGCTGTCCATTGCGCCATCGCGCGCAGCACACGGATGCGGTTCATGCGGGCACCTCCGCGTCGGCCGCAAACGCCAGTTGCACAAAGGCGTCTTCAAATTCAGTTTGCCCCGTCTGCGCCAGTAATTGCGCCACGGTGCCACTGGCCACGTTACGCCCCCGCGCTACGACCACCACTTGATCACACAGGCGCTCAACCTCTTGCATGATGTGGGTGGAAAACACAATGCATTTGCTACCGCCCTCTGGCGAGCATAAAAACTGCAGTGTCTCGCGCAGCGCGCGCGTGGCTAGCACATCCAACCCATTGGTGGGTTCATCGAGAATGATGTTGTCCGGGTCGTGCACCAGCGCGCGGGCCAATGCGGTTTTGACCCGCTCGCCTTGGCTAAAGCCATCGGTAGCACGGTCCAGCAAGGGACGCAAGTCCAACAAATCGGCCAGTTGTTCGGCACGCGCTAGGGCCGCCAGATTCGACATTCCTTGCAAGCGACCAAAGTAAACCATGTTTTCTCGTGCGGTGAGGCGCGGGTACAGTCCGCGCGCATCAGCCAGGATGCCCATGCGCGATTGCGCCTTGTTGCGCTCTTGTGTGACTGAGATGCCATCCACCTCCAGGCGTCCACTGTCAGGCACAAGCAAGCCCGCCAGCATGCGCAAGGTGCTGGTCTTGCCTGCACCATTGGCCCCGAGCAAGCCGGTAATCTGGCCGTTGGGCGCATGCACACTGATGTCGCTCACCGCCTGCACCCAGGTCTGAGGTGCGCGCGCAATCCGCCAACCCTTACGCTGCCAACCCAGGCCGGCAACCGGAGCCGCAAAACGCTTAGCGACGTGGTCTATCAGGATCATGGTGCGCTCCCGGGTGCGGGCACGACGGGCCGCACAAAGGCCAGGGGTCGGGGGATCGATTGGGCGCAACTGGCATCAATCGCCAGCGCTTTGGCGTCATCGGGCGCTTGGATAAAGGCGGTCAAGGCCTTGTGCATGCAGGCGTGGGACAAAACACCATGTCCCGCCTGAGGCACGACGACATGGCGCGCCAAAGGCCCAAGCGCCTGCTGCACCCGCTGCGCATGGCGCGGTGGGGTGACCGGGTCGAGGCCGCCACTGAGCAACAAACTGGCGTGTTGCGCAGCAGGGATACGGTAGAAATCCGCCGGTACCGCGCCTTGCGGCCAGTCGCGGCAAGCAGCGCGGTACTGCGCTTGTGGGTCGGTGCTGGGTGCGCTTGCGCCTGTCGACGGCGCCATGCGGGGGTAGTCTTCGGCGCAAACAACGCTCAGATGCATTCCCATAGCAAGCCGCATCTGGGGCGCTCCGTTGTGCAGAGCACTCTCCAATCCGGCCAGGCCTTCAAAATGCCCACGCGCCGCATCATGCACGGCTTGGGGCAATGCTGCCGCCAATGCCGGCGTGTAAAGCGCGCCGCGCACTGCGCCTAAGACTGCATCACGCGTGACGCTGACCGTGACAGGCACGCCAGTCATCGGGTGCGCCAGCGTCACCGTCTTGGGCAAACTTTGCCAGAGTGCCTGCCAGTCGTCTGCAAGTGTGGGAAAGGTTTTTTGGCAATGGCTTTGCGCGCCGCAACTGGCCCACAGCGCGTCGAGTGCAGCCTGACTATCCGGCCCCAAGGTGGTGGGTAACACCATATCGGGCGGGGCAACGCCGTCCAGCACGCTGCGCCGCACATGCGGGCCAAATTGGCGCATGTACTCCAAGGCAGCGCGCGTTCCGTAGGACGCGCCGACCAGATTGACCTGCTCTGCACCCAGCGCCTGGCGTACGGCGTCCAGGTCTTGCATGGCCAGGGTCGTGGTGAAAAACCCCAGGTCGGAGGGCGCCGCAATGTAGGGCAGGCGCGCAAGCGCAGCGCGGCATTGGGCCAGTTCCTGCGCCTGCGCACTCGCCGAGGCAAAGGGCACCATGGGTGCGGGCGGGCACATCAGCGGCGCGGACTGGCCGGTGCCGCGTTGGTCCACCAGCACCAGGTCACGTTGCAGCAGCAGACGTTCGAACCAGGGGAAAACGGTAGCGGCCAGGCTGATCGCGCTTTGGCCAGGGCCGCCAGCAAGCATAAGAACCGGGTCCGGTTTGCGGTTGCGTGCTACTGAGCGTAGAACCACATAGTGCACCTTGATTTGCGGTCCGCCCGGGCGCGCTACGTCCAGCGCGCGCACTATCTGACCACAGCGAACCTCGGTTTTGATACCCGCGATGCGGCAGGCGACGGTGGGGTCCGCAACTGGCGCCTCTAACGCAGCTGTAGCACCGGCAAGAGTGGGTAAAACCAACAGCAGCAACGCAAGCCACGGCCTAAGAACAGCGCGATGACAAAAGATAGGGGGAGGTGGCATGACAAGTTCGCGGCTCGAAATTTACTTTGCAATCTCGCGAGAAAACCTATCCAACGCGCTCAACGGGCAGAGCGTCGGCGCATCCAGAGCCAGCCGGCTAGCCAGTTGCGCCATAGAAAGCGAAACAGCAGCAAAGTACAGAAAGCTTCGAGGATAGTAAGCACCATCGCCAAGGACGCGTGGTAGCGCGCACTGCGATCGCGAATTTTTGCCAGCATACGCTCGCGGGCACTTTCGATGCTGTCGTAAAAACTGGGCACCACTAGCAAAGTCAGCAGCGTAGAGGTGATGGTCCCACCAATAATAGAGACGGCCAGCGGTTGGTAAAACTCGCCCCCCTCGCCCAGCCCCAGCGCCACCGGCATCATGCCTGCGATCAGCGCAAACGTGGTCATCAAAATAGGGCGCAGGCGTACCCGGCCCGCATGCATTAAAGCTTGCTCACGGTCGATGCCGCCAGCCTCTTCTTTGCGCGCCGCGTCCAGCAACAAAATCGCATTTTTAGCTACCAAACCCATGAGCATGATGATGCCAATAAAGCTCATGAGATTGAGGGTTCCGCCCGTCAGCAATAAAGCTATCACGACGCCAATGAGCGACAAGGGCAAGGACAGCATCACCCCCAGGGGCGCGGTGAACGAACTAAATTGGATGACCAAAATCAGGTACATCAGACCAATGCCACTCACCAGGGCGATCAACATTTCGGTGAACAGCTCCTTTTGGTCTTGGCCAGCACCAGCCAGCTGCAAGCCGTAACCGGGGGGGTAGTCCATGGCCTGGGCCAGCTTCAGCGCATCAGCGGTCACTTCGCCGTTAGAGCGACCCTGGACATTGGCCGCTACCGTCACCACACGCTTGCCTTCACTGTGCGAAATCGTAGAAGGTGCTTTGCCCATCGTGATAGTGGCGATTTGCTCCAATGGCACCAGCTCGCCGGTACCGGTGACCGCAATGGGCAAACGCTCGATGTTTTCACGAGTCAGGCGGTCACTGGGATGCAGGCGCACCGCTACATCGCGCGTCTCACCGGTTGGGTCCACCCAGTCGCCAACCTCCACCCCCGCAAACGCGACGCGCAGGGCTTGGGCCGCATCGTTGGCCGAAATCCCCATGGAGTTGGCCAGCCCGCGATTGAGTTCGATGCGAAGCTCTTTGCTGGGGTCTTGCTCAGACAGACCCACATCTACCGCGCCAGGAACTTGGCGCAGTTTTTCCATAAAGCGGTTGGTAATCTCCAATAATCGGCGAGAGTCCGGTCCCGTGAACTCGATTTGCACAGGTTTGCGCGCGCCATTGCCCAGGTCGTCAAACACGGTGAATTCAGCGCCAATGAGCGGTCGGATTTTCTCGCGCAGTTCTGCGGCCACTTCTTTGGCGCTACGGCGGCGGTCTTTGCGCGGACCGAGGTCCACATAAATGCGCCCGCCGTTGGGTCCAATATTGCTATTGGTCTCGCGCGTCTCGGGCAGCGTGCGGGCAATTTCGGCAGCCCGTTCCATCTTCAGGCGCGCGTACTCGAGTGAAGAGGAAGCGGGCGTGCGCACATCAATCATCAGGTTGCCCGAATCGGCGGCAGGCAAAAAGGCCGAGCCACCAAAGCGCATATGCAGCGCAATGGCGGCAATCAATGAACTCAGGGCAATCAAGCCCATGGCGCGCCGGTGGTGCAAAGCCCAGGCAATCACGCCGGCATAGCGATCCGACTGGCGGTCAAACCAGTCATTGAAAACTTGCAGTCTTCGCCCCACCGGGCCTTTGGGTGCACTATGGTGGTCTGGCGGATCGCCCCAGTAAGCGGAAAGCATGGGATCCAAGGTGAAAGAAATCACCAGACTGACCATGACCGAACAGGCCACCGTCAAGGCGAAGGGACGAAACCATTCACCAGCCCCGCCGGGCATGAAAGCCACCGGTAGAAAAACCGCCATGATGGACATCGTTGTCGCCGTCACCGCCAGCCCAATTTCGGCAGTGCCTTCCAAAGCGGCAGTGCGCCTGTCGGAGCCGCGCTGCATGTGGCGCACGATGTTCTCGCGCACCACGATGGCATCGTCAATAAGTACACCGATAGCCAGGGACAAGCCCAGGAGGGACATGAAATTGAGCGTAAAACCGCACAACCAAACGCCAATAAACGCGGCGATGACCGAGGTGGGAAGGCTCAGCCCGGTGATCAGGGTGGAACGCCAGGAGTTCAGAAACGCGTAAACCACCACGATGGTCAAGCCCGCGCCCAGCACCAGCGAGTCAATCACGTTGTTAAGGCTTTTTTGCGCATCTTTACCGCCGTCGCGGGTGATTTCAAGTACCGTGCCGGGGCTGTCCTTGGCCAGTTGGGCGTTGAATTCTTTGGTTGCTTCGCGCACGGCCTTGGCGACCGACACGGTACTGGCATCACGAGAACGGGTCACGAAAATGCCCACATTGGGTTTGCCACTGCGGGTACTGATGCCGTCCAGATCGGCAAACCCGTCTTCCACCGTGCCCAATTGGCCCAGACGTACCAGTTGGGCACCCATGCGCTTGACAACAATTTGCGTAAAGTCTTGCGGCTCAGCAATACGGCCTACCAGGCGAATACTCTCGTTTTCATAGGGGCCGCGCAGTTTGCCCACAGGTGCATTCGCATTTTGGGCGCGAATGGCATTGACCACCTCAGCCACTGAGACGTTGTATTCGCGCAGTTTCGCAGAACGCAGCAACACCGACAGCTCACGCTTAAGGGAGCCAGAAACATTGACCGTGGCCACACCGGGCAATGCGCGCAATTTGTCAGCAAGCGCGTCCTCGGCCAAGCGCGATATTTGTGCGTGGCTTTGGCTGCTGCTGGACAAGGCCAGATTGATTATGGGCTGGGCAGAGGGGTCGTAGCGGCGGATCACCGGCTCGCGCATTTCGATGGGCAGCTTGTAGCGCACCGAGGCAATCACACCCCGCACCTCGTCGCCCGCTTCGATCATGTTTTTGCCAAACGCGAACTGCACATCAAAGCGGGCGTTGCCCTCGGCGCTCGTGGAGCCGACTTTTTGTGCACCCGCGACGCTTTGCAGTGACTTTTCCAAACGGTTGACGATTTCACGCTCCACGGTGTCGGGCGAGGCACCGGGATAGGCGATAGAGATAAAAAGGCCGGGGTTTTCTATATCGGGAAACTGGTTGACGCGCAATTTGTTGAGCGCCATCAGCCCCAAGGCCATTAGCCCTACGATGAGCACCACCGTGGCAATCGGGCGGCGAATGCTGAAATCCGATAGAAACATACTTATGGCCCTGATGCGGCAGCGCTGGGTTTGGCCTGCGCAGGTGGCATCACCAGGCTAATGGCTTGGCCGTCTTTTAAGCCGCTTGCGGGGTTGCGCAGCAGGCGGTCACCGGTTTGAACGCCGGCCAATACCGCATACCGACCGCTACGGACATCACGGGCACCCAGGGTGAGCGCAACTTTGTGCAAGGTGCTAGCGTCGACACGCCAAACGAAGCTGGCCTCACCCAGGCGTTGCACGGCCGATTCATCCACCACCGGGCCACTTTGGGCATTTGCGCCGCTGCTGATGTGCCCTTCGGCATACAGACCAGCGACGCGCGGCCGCTCGGGACCGGTAAAACCAACCAGGACTTCCAGTTGGCGGGTAGCCTCGTTAGCCGTCGGGTCAATGCGGGTGACCTTGCCTTCGAAGCTCTCATCGCCATAACCATTGACACGAAAGCGCACCGGCTGGCCCAGTTTCAGGCGCCCTGTCTGGTCCGCCGAGACGCGGCCTACAAACCGCAAGCTCGCGGGATCGATGACCTTGAGCAATTCTTTCCCAACCGAGGCCGTGTCGCCTGGGGAGGCCTTGCGCTCGCCGATCACACCATCAAATGGCGCGCGCACCTGGGTGCGCTGTAACTGTTGACGGGCCAGTGCCACGCGCGAGTTGGCGGCAGATACCTCGTTTTGTGCAGAGTTAGTACGGATTTCGGCATCGTCAATAGACTGCAAGGTAGCCATGCCACTGGCGCGCAAGGTCTTCAGGCGCTCTAGGTTGCGCTTAGCCTGCTCCAACTGAAAACCTGCATTACGCGCACTATCCTCGGCGGCATTGAGGTTGTCGCGGATGGCTGTTTCGTCGAGCCGAACCAGCAAATCGCCCCGGCGTACCACATCGCCGTTGTCTTTAAGCACCTCCAGCACCACCGCC
>Ga0214919_10006908_pt1 | contig 15436 bp, 14 predicted proteins | sample LL1503_MetaG_FD_177994 | JGI IMG/M metagenome (GOLD analysis project Ga0214919, IMG submission 177994) | Freshwater microbial communities from Lake Lanier, Atlanta, Georgia, United States - LL-1503 | ecosystem: Environmental > Aquatic > Freshwater > Lake | place: USA: Georgia | collected... | reverse complement strand
ATCAAGCAAGGAGGAAAACTGGACTATTGAGTACACTTATCCACAGTTGCCGATTCAAACGGCTGCTACCCGTCCTGGGTCAATATTGAATCGGCAGGGTGGGTCAATATTCAATCGGCGCGAACACTCAACGCTCCCTGCTCAGTTCGCCATCGTTTCGTGAGGCGAATCAAATCGCACGCACAGTCAAAATATCCATCCGAGCCAATTTACAGAAAAACACCGGCGTTTTGACTGTCCCTGCTAACGGCAGAAAGCCCATCGGCTAAACCAAAAGCTGCAACTCACACTAAAAAACCATCGCTGAACCCAGCGCAGGCGGACACAGCGCCCTTTGGACACGACCCAAGCGCCCTGCCCTAGGCCGTGGTGGAGCGATCACTGTGCCGGCAGGTGTTTCAGATTTTTTGACCATACGGGGTCAAGGATCTGGCTGTGACACGCCAGGCCATGGGGAGTACCGCGAACCAGGGAAACAACTTTTTCAACAGGCACGTGGTCGACTTCCGCGTGCTGGAACAGACCCGGCTTCTGCGCTGAGTCGCCGATTAGCTGGCCGCCTCAACGCACCAGCACCGCCTGCAGTGCAGCACCGGTGTGGGTGGCAAGCGCCACCACCTCGTATGGCCAAAAACCCATCCGAGCCAATTTCCAGAAAAACACCGGCGTTTTGACCGCCATAGCAACATGACCTCCAACGGATAGTGCAACCGCTGGAGGACCTTGCGCGAGGTGCTGTTGATCAAAATTTCGCGGAAATCAAGCTTGGTCTGGATTGTCGTTGTGACTACAGTCGTTTATGCTTATTCCAACAGAACCTGGCAATCGAAATTCTTAGCTATGCTTGCTCTATCTATCGCGACATTGCCGCTGCCTGCATCTCGAACATTCTTTGTAAGGGAACACGCTTTGGCAGGCCGTTTTCCTGTATCAGGATATCTGCCATGTATTTTTGCCATCGCTGCCAGGCAGGGTGCTGCGGCAGGTGTTCCATGGTGTGGTCTTTGCGGCGAACCATGATCGCGAACAGCAGAAGTGACTGAGGCTCGAGGTGAATCTCGTAGTGCAGCACGCCGGCATCCAGCAGGGCCTGCCGCATGTCTGGCCAGAGTGCATCATGGCGACGTTGGTATTCTGACGCGTAACCTTCACGCAGTTGCAGACAGAAAGCTACGGACTCACTGCCTGGTAGTGGCCCCGGCGTTGGCAAGTTACCTCTCACGGCGAAGCAGCGGGCGTGGTGGCGGCGGGATGCACCACTGCGAAGGCATTGCCGCCGCTTTTGGAAGATGCAGCCAAAGCAGCAATGACCGAAACCGTGGCCGCGCCGATGGCGCCTGGGGTTAGATTGCTGCCCCGGCCTTGTGCTAAATCGACCACGGCATGAATTGGTCCCTCGCAGTGGTAACTCCATTGCCCGGGTGAAATTTTCAGAGGCAGCCTATCTTCGCCGTCGTGACGGCTAAGAGATACGCGGTCTCGGTCAAGCTCTACTTCCATCACGCCCTCGTTTCCGGTTATGAACAACCTGAGCAGGGCTCGCTGGCCTTCGGGCAAGGCAGCTGCACCGCTGAGTGACAAAACTGAGCCATTGGCACACAACACGATGGCGGCATTGCATAAGTCGTTGCCATCCACGTTGAAGTTGTGCGCACTGACCGACAGCGCATCCAGGCCCGTCAGCCATAAGGTCAAAGCCACTGAGTGCGACAGCTGACCATATGCAAAGCCGCCCCCGTTCGCAGGATCTTGCCAAGTATCGCGAGCAGGACGGAAAAACATGGTGCTCCATCGGGCCAACCCGACGCTGCCCTCAAATACGGCCCGAGTTGCAGAAACAAAACTGCAGCTGACATGCTCAATACGCCCTACAGCGCCATCCATCAGTGCTTGGCGCACCTGAGCTAGGCCGGGAAGATAGTGGTAGCCGTTTGCCAAAACCAGTGAGAGCCCAGCGCGTTGGGCTTGCGCTACCAGAGCCCAGGCGTGCGCAGGGTCCAGGGTCATGGGCTTTTCACACAAAACGTGGGCGCCGCATGCCAGTGCCGCCTGACAATGTTCGAAGTGCTTGTTGTGGGGGGACGCCACCACCACAACGTCTGGCTTTCGTGCAAGAACATCAAGGTAATTTTCTGAGCCAAATTCAAAGCCAAAATGGTCGCGCACACGCTGCAGTTCGGCTGCGCCGAGCCGACACACGCCGTCAAGCACCACGTCAGATCGTTCGGCCAGTACAGGGATATGGTTGAGCGCGGCAAACCAGCCGGCACCTATCACAGCGACCTTTATTTTGGGCTCCATTTAGTACTCCTGCAACTCGGGTGAAGTGTCATTTGCCGCGCTCCAGCAGGGCTTGCATGTTTCCGCCAAGCACCTTGCGCATGTCGTCTGCATGGATGAAGTCGCAATGCGTCCGCACGATTTCTAGGCTCTGGCGATATGTCATGTACCGTTGCGATACTGGGTAGTCCGAGCCCCAGCACAAGCGGCTAGCATCAAAGTTTGCATAGATGGCACGCACCAGCACTAGGGATGACGTGCAAGGGAAGTCCCATCCGTCGTCTTGTGTAAACCCGAAGCCTGATAGCTTGATGTAGATATTCGGTATCGACCCGAGTCGGATTAAAGTGCGTAAGCTCTCGGTATCTAATGGCCTAGCCTTGATGCGACCAAGGTGGTGAACTAGAAAAGGCGTTCCCGGATAACGCTCCGCCAATGCACCTACGGTCGCCAACTGTCCCGCGCCACAGGCAAGACTCACAATGACACGCGCCTCATCTGCGACTGAAAAAAATGCCAACCCATCGGGCGACAGCAGCCATGTGGGGTCAGCCGTCTCATCCAGGTAATACGTGAACCCAACCGGATCGAACCTGCGTAATATGGCCCGCAGTCGATCAGCCGCACCGGGCCTTTGGTGCGTGGCGTGCCAGCGACAGTCGACGTCCGGAAATGCGATCAGGCGCTGAGGGGCCGCTAATGCACAGGCACGGGTGTATCCGTAGTTGTCCAGATTGCCGTCGATCGCAGCTGAAATCAGAACTGCTCGTTCTACCCCCGCCTGATCCATCTCCCACATCAGTCTCTCGACGCGCGCCCTACTTTGCGGATCCGGTACCGCTGGCTGGTAGGGCCAGAACTGCCACGCATGACAATGTGCGTCAATGATCATGGCGCTATCGCATCGGTCTCCAGGCCCCAGTTGGTGCCGGGATCGGGCGGTGGCACCGCTGCCACTAAGGTACGTGTGTACGCATGTTTGGGATTGTGTATCACACTTTCAGGCTCACCCTCCTCCACGATCTCGCCATTGAGCATCACCACGATGCGGTCGGCGATCTGGTAAGCGGTGGTTAAATCATGAGTCACGTACAGCAGCGAGACGTCTTGTTCGATTTTCAGACGGTACAGACTTTCGAGAATGGTGGCACGTAACGATGCATCCACCATCGACACCGGTTCGTCCGCGACGATCAGCCGAGCCTTCAGTGACAACGCACGGGCAATCATTAGGCGCTGCCGTTGCCCGCCGCTGAGCTGGTGCGGATAACGTCCAAGTGTGTCACCCGGTCGCAACCCTACTGCTTCTAAGCATTCGCGAATGCGCTGGTATGCCTCTTCCTGGGTGGCGCACAGACCAAAACGCAGCAAGGGCAACATCAGCACTCGGTCTACCTTGTAGAACGGGTTGTAGACACTGAACGGGTCCTGGAATACTGCCTGGACCTCACTGCGAAAGCGCGTAAAGCCTCTCCGGTCGAGCCCCTTCAAGTCTTTTCCTTTGTAGAGCACCGCACCGTCAGTCGGTGTCAGCAGGCCGAGCATCATGCGTGTGACGGTGGTCTTGCCGCTGCCGCTCTCGCCGACGATCGCCGTAATGGAGGCCGTGCCCGGTAAAACCATTGACACCCTGTTCACAGCCAACTTGTGATTGCCTGCGCTCACCGTGCCGTATTCGACCGTGGCAGCGCGGACCTCAAGCAAATGCGACATTGTGATCCTCGTGGGCAAAGTGGCAGCGCACACGCTGTTCGTTCCCGAACACTTCTTCAGACGGAACCTCCTGCATGCAACGCGCCTCGGCACGGGGGCAGCGCGGGTGGAAGGTGCAGCCCGATGGCGGATTCACAATGGACGGTGCCACGCCGGGAATACCGCGAAAGACCCGTCGGCTCGTAAAACTCGGTAGACTTGCGATCAGCATGCGTGTATACGGATGGCGTGGGTTCGCGAAAATGTCCTTAACTGGCGCGATTTCCACAAGTTGACCCGCGTACATCACCCCGACGACATGGGTAAACTGCGCCATCAGACCCATATCGTGGCCGACCAGGATGATCGCTGCACCAACCGCCCTCTGCGCATGGATTAAAGTCTGCATCACTTGCTTCTGCACGATTACGTCCAGCGCGCTGGTCGGTTCGTCGGCAATGATGACCTGAGGGGATAATGCAATGGCAATAGCGATGCACACGCGCTGCTTCATGCCGCCACTCAGTTGGTGCGGAAATTGGTCGGCCACGGCCTCAGCTAGTCCTACTCGAAGCAGCAGGTCCGTGACGTGGCGCTTGCGCTGTATCGCCTCGGACTGGGCGCCATGGGCCTCGAGCAGATCTTCGATTTGGGCACGTACGGTTAGAACTGGGTTGAGCGAGTTCATCGCTCCTTGTGGAACGAGTGCGATACGTGAAAAGCGGGCGCGCCGAATCTGCTTTGCCGACATGGCCAGCAAATCGTCGCCGGCCAAAAGGACCTGACCCGCCGCGACACGACCCGGCGACTTGATCATCTGCATCATTGCCAGTACGGTGGTTGTCTTGCCTGATCCGGACTCACCCACTAGTCCCAAGCGCATACCTTTACGGAGGCTGAAGCTCACACCAGTGACCGCACGCGCTGGACCGGCCGGCGTTGGAAACTCAACCTGCAAGTCCCGTACGTCAAGAATAGTTTCGCTCATGATTCCACCCGCAAACGCTTGTTGACCATGCGGTCCATGCCGGTGGAGGTCATCAGCAGGCCGATAAAGATCAGGGCCATCATCGCCACCGGGGGTGACCACCACCACCACAGGCCGCGCAGAATTGCGCCGTACGACTGGGCCCAGAAGATCATCATGCCCAGCGTCAGTTCGTTCTGTGGCCCAAGACCCAACGCTTCCAGTCCGATAGTTGCGAGCATCGCACTGGAGACAGCGGTCACGAAGCTGGCAGCGATGTAGGGCAGCAAATTGGGGAATATCTCCATGAAAACTAGTTCGAGCCCGCCGATTCCATTGAGACGGGCGATGTCGATGTAGGGCCGCTCGCGCATCGACAGAGTTTGTGCCCGGATGGTGCGAGTCGGGTACATCCAGGACAGACCGGCCACGATGACCGCCATCAACATGACCGTCATGCTGCGCACATTGGTGGCCACGAGCACCAGCACCGCGATGCCTGGGATCGTCATGATCACGTCGGCAATGGTCCTGATAATTGTGTCGGCCCAGCCACGGAAGTAACCGGCTAGTAAGCCTAAAAGACAACCAATACCCAAGCCAATGACGCCAGCAAAGAGCCCGATTTTCAGCGTCTGTGGTGTGGCCCGGACAAGGGCCGCTAGGACATTGCGGCCTTGCGCGTCTGTTCCCAGCAAGTATTGCGTGCTAGGCCGCAAACGCGGTGCCACAGAGCCGACCTCGGCTTGGGAGGTATCGATGAACAGCGGGCCTAGCAGGGCAAAAAAGCCGATGGATAGCAGCAACAAAATGCCGGCGAGCAGCATCGGCTCGCGCACCAGCGCCGTTACTATGCTTCGCAGCAACGTATGCAGCGGTATTATGATTTTTTCTCCGTGCCGATGCGCGGATCGATCAGCGGGTAGATGAGGTCCATCACTAGCATGGCGACTGCTATCGAAATGGAAAGTAGAAGAACTATGCCCTGCACCACAAAATAGTCTTTGGCCTGGATCGCCTGGTAAAGCCGGTAGCCGATGCCAGGATAGGCAAAAATCACCTCCACCAGGATCGCGCCCGACACGATGTGGCTGAGGGTCAGCGCCAGGTGTGTCAGTTGTGGCAGCATGGCATTTCGCAAACCATAGGCAAAAAATACGCGCCGGGGAGGCAGGCCCTTAGCCTCAGCCAGCATGATGTAGTCCTCGCCGCGCACGCTGATCACCATACCCCGCATTGCAATTGCCCAGGTGCCGATCGATGCCAGGATGATCGACGATGCTGGTAGCACCGCATGGTAGAAGAGCAGGCGCACGGATTCGAAGTTCCAGCTAGGTGTAAATCCAAACGGGTACGCCCCCGCGACCGGAAATAAAGGGTAAGTGAGTCCGAAAAGAAACATCAGTAGGATTCCCAAGATGAAATACGGCACAGCTGACAGCAGGATCAGCGGAACGCCCAGCGTGCGGATCCAGTGACTGCTACCGGGCCATGCCAATAATCCACCGAGGATAGTGCCGACGCCAAAGCTGATCAGGGTCGCCGTACCGAGTAGGGCAACGGTCCAAGGTAACCCCGCCAGGATCACGTCGGAAACCCGTTCGGGAAAGTTGACGAGTGAGTAACCCAGGTCCAGTTGCACCAAGGCCCACAGGTAGTTAAGATACTGACGCCACAGGGGCTTGTCCAGCCCTAAACGCTCACGGTAGGACTGCACCATTGCCTGCACGTCGCCCACGCTTCCCGCTGAACTAGACGAAAGCTGGTTCATTTGCTGTTCGATCGGGTCGCCCGGCATGGCGCGTGGAATCAGGAAATTGATGGTGATCGCCAGCAGAATCACCAACAGAGTCATGCCGACGCGTTTAGAAACATGATGAAGCATTAAGCCCAGCCTCTATACCGTCATGGCATGTATTGCGTCGAGCGTCAAGCCTAGTCCGAAGCCGGGTTCGTCACTAGGCGCCACCAATCCATCGCGAGGTGTTTGTAGCCCCGGAGTCAATCGTACCTCCTGGAATGGGACGCCCGGCGCTGACGCGACAAAGAACTCTCCAAGTGGACAGTTGCAGGTCGCCAGACTGAAGTGTTGCCCATAAGCTGTGTTGGCACCGGCGTGTAGGATGACGGGGAGCCCTGCGGCTTCGGCGACATGTGCAATCTTGAGGCAACCCGTTAGTCCGCCTGCCCACTGGATATCAGGCTGAAAAATGTCGACGCTACGCCGCGACACCGCGTTGCTGAACGGCGCTAGGGTGTACCAATGCTCACCTGTAGCAAGTGTCTGTGTCGGCAACCGATGCCGCAGCTCTGCCTGGCCATCCAGGTCATCGGGCATTAGGCAGTCTTCCATCCAGCGCAGCCGGTAGGGTCGCATGCGCTCTGCCATACGAACCGCAAAGTCGACATCGAACGCCATCCAACAGTCCAGCATCAGATCGACCGAGTCACCCACTAGCTGCCGCGTGCTAGCGATGAACTCCTCATTGCCATCAAGTGCACGCAGACCGTCGGAGGCACCATACGGACACGCAACTTTGGTTGCTTGGAAGCCGGTTTCCAGATACCAATCGGTATCGTTTCCCGTGGCGTAACACGTGATGTGATCCCGCACTGGGCCTCCGATGAGTTCGTAAACCGGACACCGCAGCAGTTTGCCCTTCAAATCCCATAGCGCTAGGTCGACCGCGCTAATCGCGTAAGGCGCGATGCCACCACCATAGGGTGAGGTCATGCGTACCATCATGTCCCACAACTTCTCGGTCGCAACGCACGACTCTGACAGTAGTAATGGACCAATATGCTCGTTGATGATGCTGACGACGGGTGCGCCGTAACGCGTCATGCCGAATCCCCATGTGCCATCGGTACAAGTGACTAGGCATCCGACGGCGGGCCAACGGGGTCGCCAGCTAGCGCGTTGACGTTTGAAACGCGGGTACCGTGACATCGGACCGGCCACCTCCGCGGCCTCGGTCCAGACGGGCCGTCTGGCCGGCGTTAGAGCCGGCCCGCCGACCAGATCGCTTCGAATCGCGAACGCTTCTATTGATTTGATTTTCACCACTGACCTTTTTTGGAGTTGTAGCGCATGTTGGGTAACCCGGCCAACACCAGGATTGCGGGGCTTGCTATTGGCGTGCCTTGAGGTGCTGGATAACCAAGTTGAAACCTTCCCAAGGAACATAGGGCGCGATGTAGGGATCCTGGGCACTTGGCCAACCAGTCCAGTAGGTGGAGTTGAAGACCAGGGTATGTAGCTCTTCGACCAGGGTCAGTTGCGGCATGTCTGTCAGGACGATGCGCGTCGCTTCGCGTACCAGTTTCATATATTCCGGATCCAGCGCCGAGGGTTGGCGCGCCTCCATCTTGTCGAGCAAATCATTAAGCGTCGGATTGTTGTAGCGAGAGAAGGCACGGATGTTCGATACCTTTTGCCCGGCCGGAGCTACGTACTTGCCGTGAAAATGCTCTAGTGTCTGCCACGGATCATAGAGACTGCCACAATGGAAACCAACTGCGGCATCGAAGTTACCGGCGCCGATTGCGTCGAAGTAAGCGGCATCCTGGGTCATGCGGAATACAGTGTCGATGCCTGCGGCCTGCAATTGGCGCGACAGCACCGGTCCCATTGGGTCTCCCGATGGTGTCAAGATCGTCAACGCCCAAGGCTTGCCATCTGGCAGCTTCCATTTGCCATCAGCTGCCCTGGAGAACCCCTTGCTCATCAGCAGCGTCTCGGTCCTCTTTATGTCCAGTTTGTCTACCGCCGCCGTGCCAGAAATATCCTGCATCAGGGCGGTGTAGGCTTTCATGGTTCCATAGGAAGAATAGGGCATGGTTGCCTTTGGGTAAGAGCCCTCGAAGGCCAGACTGACGATTTGATCGCGGTTGATCGCGCTATTGATAGCCTGGCGCACCTCCACTGAGTCGAACGGTTTGTTCTGTGTGTTAAAGACCAACCGCAGGGTGCAGCCGTCCGCACCACCCCAGACCGGCCCTGAGGTATTCCATGAGAGCAAGTTCGGATTACGCGCCTTGGCAGCCTCGAAATTGCCAGCCAAAATGGAGCGCCCGACATCGATTTCGCCGTTTGCATACAGTTGCGTCATTGCATCGGCTGTCGCGGGGCGATACACAATCCGCTCTGGTGAGGGCATTGTTGCCAGCTTGGCACCGACAGCCCACCAATTAGCGCGCCGGTCGTAGACCACGCTGCCGGTGTTGGAGCGAACTAGTTTGTACGGGCCGGTACCAACCGGCCACCCCTTCGCAATATCAAAAAAACCGAAGGTGCGTGGATTTTGGTCTTTCCAGATATGCTTAGGAACGGTGACGAAGCGCGCGCCCTGACCTGTCGCCAGGAAGTCAGCCACCCACCTCGGCCCAGGCTTGGTTAACTTGATCTTCACCGTCAGCTTGTCGGGTGCGGTTTCCGAGGCAACCCACTCCTTGATTGCGCTGGACATCACGATATCTGGCGCGGCCAGACGCAGCATACCTAGCGTAAACACTACGTCTTCTGCGGTGAAAGGCTGGCCGTCGCTCCATGTCACGCCGTCGCGCAGTTTGACTGTTATCTCGGTGAAGTCCTTGTTGTATTCGAATCCGCTGGCTTGCCAAGGAATGATACGGTTGTTGTTATGGTTGGTGTAGAACAGATTTTCGCTGACGGTGTAGTGGAGGCTGTTGCGTTGATGCAGAAATACCCCAGCATAGGGATTGAAATTGGCTGGCGAAGGGACCTGGTTGTAGTGGTCCCAGCCCTGGCTGATCAGCGTTCGGTTTCTCGGAACATCCGGCAAGGTTTGCGCCTGTAGCGCGGTGCCCAGCATTTGCGCCCCCGCTAAAGCAATCGTCCAAGTTGAAATAGTATGCTTCAAGCCCGCTCGTATTTGTGCAGGTCGCAAACGCAAATGCCCGGTGACGGCTTGACCCATGCGGGTCGCCCAACCTATCAACACTTCATTGGGACCGAAAAAACTGGATTGCATCATGGTGAGTCTCCTTATAGGTGAGAAAAATTTCATTAGAAAGTAGATGTGTCAGTCGACGCGGATCGCCGTCCTCTTTACGACATTAGCTCAGAGCGCAGTCCCGTCCTCACGAAAGCCGTCAGGCCAGAAACTAGTGTGGACATCACGCCCATCGCTATCTCGGTAGCAAACTTGGACGGTATCGTACAGCGCGCAATCCGTTCCACCGTTATCGCGAGGCGTGAGCACATCGAACCGTAGGCCGCCTGGCTCTCCAGCCAGAGACGCCGCCGCGTTTGCCCGCACCGCCCGTGGTTGTATCTCGATTGAGGGCGAAATCTTCCAGCCCTGACCCCGGCCACGCTCTCGGTGCGCACCAGTTCCCTCAGTGGCCATGCCGCCTTGGCCGATATCTCCGCTGAAATTTTCTGGACTAATTGAACGGGACTTGGCCTTTGACAGCAGGGAAAGATGCCCTAAATTTAATCCAAGGCAACAAAATTCCATCATTTAGTCTCCTTGTTTTGACTACCGATGCTATCTGTCACTGCTAAAACGCACAACAAAATATTAGCATTTCCCACCTTCTTTGCCCTAAGCCACAGAACGATAGAAAGGCGGCTAAGATCCATTGCTCTAAATTGCTCGCCGATAGTTGAAAACCGCTAGCTTACCTTTTTCTACTCTGTTAGGCCGCTACCAAAAACATCTAAGTGGCTGGTTAAAGGCAGGTAAGCATAGGCTCAACGCTCCCTGCTCAGTTCGCCATCGTTTCGTGAGGCGAATCAAATCGCACGCACAGTCAAAATATCCATCCGAGCCAATTTACAGATCAAAACCGCCCTGTTGACGGTTACTGGCGCAGACCCAGCGCGAATCCGCTCAACCAAAACCTGAATTTACGCCATCAAAACCATCGCTTAACCCAGCGTGGGCCACCGCAGCGCCTGTTCTACACGACCCAAGCGCCCTGCCCTCGGCCCGGAAGAGCAGACGCTGTGCCGCCAGGCGTTTGGGATTTTTTGACCATACGGGACTTTCTCCTTACAGCCAAGCGCGATCTGGCTGCTGCTCGGCGCTTTCGGGACCGTGCCATCAACCTGCAAGCCTTGCCCGAGAAGATCACCATCGACAAGAGCGGCGCCAATACAGCAGCCAATTAAAGTGTGAAGACCGGCGCCTGCGTTGACATCCTGATGCGGCAAAAAAATACCTGAACAACATCTTTGAACAGGACCACCACGCCGGCAAAAGAGTCACGCAACCAATGCTCGGGACCCAGTCATTTTGGAGTGCTCGAATCCTCATTGGAGTTATCGAGACAATGCACATGATTCGCAAGGGCCAGATGGACCGGCCCGCAGGATCAACCGTGTCCGCAGCGGACCAGTTCTAAAGGCTAGCCGCGAGAAAACACGGCCAACGAAACGGCTTTTCTGGGCCATGCCTCACTAAAGCGACAGAACCGTTTTTCGTTACGGGAACATGGGCTCGGTCAGTTCGTGGCCGGTTAACGTCGCGGGCGGGGTCGTCAATCCGCCTTGGCCCCGACGTCCTTGGCGACCTTGCCCCACTTGGCGATTTCATCGCTGATGAAACGCTTGAATTGCTCCGGAGTTCCGCCCGTCGGCTCCAGCCCGCCTTCCACCAATTTTTTCCGCACGGCCGGCATCGCCATGACCTTGTTGAAAGCGTCGTTCAGCCGAGCGACTACCTCCGGGGGCATACCGGCGGGGCCGGCCAGACCCTGCCATGCGGTGGCGTCGAAGCCGGCCAGACCGGGTGTCTCGGCGATGGTTGGGAGGTCTGGCGCCAAGGAAGAGCGCCGGGTCGTGGCCACGGCCAGTGCGCGCAGCCGGCCGGTTGTCACGTGCGGCATCAGGTTAGCCTGATCGCCCAGCACTACCTGTAGGCTGCCCCCTAGCACGTCGTTGACCATGGGCCCGCCGCCCTTGTAGGGCACATGGACCATGTCGATGCCGGTGCGCACCTTGAGAATCTCGGTGCCCAGGTGCGGCAAGCTGCCGCTGCCCGCCGAGCCATAGGTCAGCTTGCCGGGATTGGCTCTCGCGTAGGCGAGGAGTTCGGCGACCGTTTTCACGGGCAACAAAGAATGCACGACCAGCACGTAGTTGACATCGACCGTGCGCACAATCGGCGTGAAGTCCTTCATCGAATCGTAGGGCATCTTGGGATAGATGCCCGGGTTGATCGCCAGGCCCGCGATGTTTCCCAGCAGCAGGGTGTAGCCGTCGGGCGGTGCGTTGGCGACAAAGCTGCCGCCGACCATCGTGCTCGCGCCGCCCTTGTTGTCGATGATGATTTGCTGTCCGAGCGTCTCGGACAACGCCTGTTGGACCACGCGCGCAAAATAATCGATGGCACCACCCGGCGGCGCGGGGACCACGAGACGGATAGGTTTGTCCGGAAAGGCGGCGTGCGCGAAGAACGGCGCGGCGATTAGGGCCGCTCCCAGCCAGGTGGCACGCCGCCGGCTGATCCCATAGGCACGGTGCGGTCCATGAGCCGCCGGTTCTATGAAAGATACTGCACGTGTTGTCATGGGAGAGTCTCCTGTGGAAGTTTGTTCACTTTTTGGCCGGTTGACACCGTCGGGCATGAGTCGCTCCATCGTCCACAGAGGCCGTTAGACAAGAAATTGCTGTATCAGGCCTTGACACCCTCGTCGGCGTCTTTGAAGAAGCGAGTGACGAGGTTACGCTGCTTCTCGTAGATCGAACCCTGATCAGGGGAAGACGGATAAGGCAGGCGCACCGGGACAGCCGTCATGCGCGGCTCCAGTGTCTCCTGACCGCTAACCAAAGCCGCCGTCCACTTGTCCCAGGAGCTTGGCAGATGAATCAAGGGCCAGGCGTCGGCTGATCGGTACTGGTTCAATAGGAAGCGGCGCGGGCTTCCTGACCTGTTGGCCGATGAACCATGCACAAGGCGCACATGGTGCACCGTGATGGTCCCAGCTTTTCCGGTGCACATCACTGCATTTGAAAAGTCGATGCCGCTCGTGGTCGGATCGATTCCGCCGACGAAATGACCACTGGCGTTATGCTCGTAAATCGGGCCGGTATGGCTGCCCGGGATGACTAGCATGGAGCCGTTGTCCGTCTTGAAGTCGTCGATCATGATGCCCACTGCAGCAAGGTCATCATTCGTATGCGGGTAGAAGGCCCAGTCTTGGTGCCACTCGAGAGATGATCCAAAACCGGCGGCCTTTAGGTTGAGCTTGGAGTTGTCGAAACGGATGTTTGGCCCCCAAAGCCTCTGCAGCACCGCCACGATCTTTGGATGGCGCACCATGTGGGAGTAGCTGGGGTGCTGCGAATGCGGGGTCTTGATGCGGCGCAGCCGTGGCTGGTCCGCGCTATGGTCTGGCTCAAGATCGAATACGTTAGTGTGTTTGGTGGCTACGCGCGACGCCTCAACGAATTCGTCCGTCACCCTTCGCAACTCGTTGATCTCAGCCGCCGACACGACGTCTGGCACCACCAAATAGCCATCTCGGTTGTAGCGCGCGACATCTTGGTCACTGATCATGATCTATCCTAAAAATGCGCTGAATACTCGGCGCCATGTTCATTTTCAGAAAGTGGGATTTAGCCAGCCGCCCACAATGTGCTTTGACGGAAATTTGACTGCTTCAAGCCACTGTAGCACGGGGGTTGGGCTTCCGAAGGCCTCCGGTCTATTCGGTTTGAGTAATTGCAGATTGCCCAATCATGAGCCCGCTGAGCGCACTGCGCTTTCGGCCTGCTGCGCACTTAGCCCATCCCTCAGCTGTCGAAATCAACGCTTCACTGAGTCACCAATTGACGCGCTGGTCCACCTCATAGTCTTGAACGGACTGCGCCGCCCGTATGGTCAAAAAATCCATCCTAGCACTAAAAGCTCAGCTTTTTCAAAGCCACTGGCGCCGAGCGACTCAACCAAAAAATAAAATATGCGCTGTCAATTCGGCCGCAGGCAATTTCAAACCTGACCAACTGACCACATCACTCAGCCTCTGCCCTCTACAGTTAACCGGCTGCAATCGCGAAAGTCATTTCCCGCTTTGGATTTGACAGGCCGCTGTGAGCAGCACCAAAAGCCAAAGATCCCCTCACCCATGCCAAAGATTTGCGCCGATCGGCTCCTCAACGACCTTCATAAACTGCGACGTATCGGCGAGTAAAAAAAACTGGCGTCCACAGACCGTCCCTGTCCCCTGAGGTAAGCGTACGCTCAACTCGCCCTGCTCACTGAGCCACCGTTTCGTCAGGCGAATCAAATCGCACGCACAGTCAAATATTCATCCGAGCCAATCCCCGTATCAACGCCATCGCATCAACAGCCACCGCGGCTTTAAGCAGCGCAGCAGTCAGCCGCAGCGCCCGGTGGGCACGATCCAAGCGCCCTGCCTGTTCACGCCAACGTCAAATTGACTCAGTCTGCCGACTTCCTGTGACCCAGCGCGATCACCTTGAACCCGTCGCCGGTCGAGGGGTAGCAGCCGCCATGGGTGGGTCAGTCAAAAGTTGGCGCCAGGGTCAAATCCGCGTGGGCACCAAAAGGGTCAGGGCAAAGAAACGGGTGGCGTAACCATTTGCGCTATGCCTTTCGTGACCGGGATTCCGATTCAAAAGCGCGCCTGTATGTCGGCCTAAAAACCGCGCTTTTGACCCGACAACGCACTTTTTATCTGACTTGTTGTTTTGAATGGGTGCTGGGCGCGTGAGTGCGTGACCAGTTCATCCTTGTCCCTTTCGTCATGGCTGTTGGTCCTGGGCGCGGTGGGGGCCACGGGTTTTGGGAAAGGGGTTGGTGGCTCAGGGTAGATTTTTTGATTGTTCTGTGGCTTGGCCAACCCTTTACTCAGGTGCTGGGCTAATTGCTGGTGCTGCTGGGTCTGCTGTTTTGTAGCCTGGCCAGGTGACAGCAGCTGAGCCTGGGGTTTGGGCAGTGGCTTGGGTGCTGGGGCCATGGGTGCACGTTTAGGCTTGGCTGCTCGACCCTTGCCCTTGACTTCGGGCTGATGACTTGCCTTGGGGGTGGGCCTGGGCAAGTGCTTGGCCACGGGCTTTGCAGGTATCGCAGCCCTGCCCTGACCCAGGGTTGCTGCCGGCACGGGTGCGGTGGTGGCTTGCGGTTGCGGTTGTGGCTGCTGCTGACCAAAGGCGCCCCACACGTTGTCCGATATCAGCCGCCACAGTGCCAGCTGGTCCTCGGGGTTGGCTATTTCCATAAATCTCATCACTGGTCTCCTTTTCCTACATTTATTTATCTCCCGCCATAAATAAATGCATGCGACTCTTTGAGCTTGAGACCCCCAGAACGCCAGAGCAATTGAGACTGGACCAGCTCAGTGCCACCAGCCAGCGTGCTAGCGCTGCTGTCAAGCAAGAGCGGCTGAGGCAAAAGACCCAGCGCGCCCAGCAAACCCTACAAAAGCTGCGCAACCCCGCCAAACCCATCCAGGCGGTTTGACCACGCTCTAAGCCTTGGCTGGCAGCTTCAGGGTGGCGCGAGC
>Ga0214919_10006907_pt1 | contig 15438 bp, 19 predicted proteins | sample LL1503_MetaG_FD_177994 | JGI IMG/M metagenome (GOLD analysis project Ga0214919, IMG submission 177994) | Freshwater microbial communities from Lake Lanier, Atlanta, Georgia, United States - LL-1503 | ecosystem: Environmental > Aquatic > Freshwater > Lake | place: USA: Georgia | collected... | reverse complement strand
ACAAATTTAGAACATGGACAGTGATAAACAAAGTAGAAATCACTTGGTTTTTAATCGGTTTGTTTATAGCATTCGGGCTTGATTCTTTAGCCACTGGCAGTTTAATTGGCGCTGGTGTTAATTTTGGCCTAGCTTGGATCAACTATCTATTAAGAAAAATCTAATATCAAAACCTAATCGTATCCTACCTTCGTAGGATATATATTAGTAACAGTTTTCACCGCACCTCACTATTGTCTAGCTCCTGGTGCAGTGACCTCAAAGCCCAGGTAGAAATACCCGGGCTTCTTTTTAGGTTGACTTTCCGATTCCGACCACTATATAATAATAGTATGTTAACCTATCCGCACGTCGAAGACTATTTGGAATACCTTGGTGGTTATGAAGTGGGCATTACTGCTTTAATAACCCCACATAGTGTCAATAGAATAAGCCTAGCTCGCTATGACATAGCCATAGTAAACAGCATGGCATCAACTACTGTGTTTGGAACAGCACTGACTGATAAGCAAGCTGAACTAGCGGTTAAATTAGTATTAAAATACCGTAGACAGTTTGCTAAGATGGGAATAGATGTTAGCCCAGTCGAATCACCGGTGTTCCGTATGTCTCCACGCAAGATGGATCGTACCAAGGCTGTTTGGTTAGGTGGTGAGAATATCGTAGTCAAGTTTCCTTATGATAATGACTTGATCAAAGAGCTACAACAGTTTAGAGAAACTAGCCAAGGCCGGGCCTGGTATGATCGTGATAAAAAACTATGGAACTTGGCCATAACAGAATATAATGTCAATTGGATCATACCCTGGGCCAATGGTCAGGGATTTGAAGTTGATCATCATGTGCAGGAATTATTTGCACAAATACTCGAGTGTGAGCAGCAACCTTTTGAGATCAAATTGGTCCAAGATAACAAGGGGTATAAAATAACCAATGCATCAACGAGTTTAATCGAGTATATAGAACTTCGTGGTGGGTTTGGTCGAGATAATCTGGTCAAGTTGATTGACTATGCTGGCCTGTGTGGCTATGACATAGATGACGATATTAAAAATTACTGTATGGAACATTATCCTCTAGCACTGGTAGCCATTGGCAGTAAGCACAGCATACATTTACCACCGAGCCCCGCACATTTAAATATGATATTTGACTATGCTGAGATCACAGATCGTTATCCCGTCTGTATCTATAATCCTACCTTGTTTGAAATAGATCTTAGTCGTTTCAACGAAGAAGAGATAGTACGTTTTGACAGAAATGGTAAAACAAAGACTAGCGATTATGATCCGTATCGTGTTAAAGTAGTGTATGCTGGAAAGATACCGTCAACCTGGGACTTTCCTGTGCCGTTAATGGTCACAACATTTGAGATGATGTTTGGTGGACGTAAGATGGACTGGACACGTAGAGCAGAAAAGATTATTTACTATGGCGCAACACAAATAAGAGAACAGTACTAGATATGATTAAATTTGACCATATTGAGATATATAGCTTCAGTGACGATGATAACATATCATATACATTCCGCGGCCTAGCTCAAGCATATACATTATTAGAAAAATCTATAAATGAAAAAGAAAAAATAATCTTTCTGGACCATTTGTGGGAAGGTAATATCTTAGATGGCATACACGAAGTAGAAAAGTTTGTTAATTTAATAAAAGAAAAAAAACCACAGTGGAGAATATTTCTTTTATTAAACACAGCGAATGAGCATTTAAAAGATAGGATTAATCAAATTAATGTTGATGATGTACTTTTTGTTGATTACTTCCTATATAGGTGTTATAGAGAGATAATACTGCATCAACGGAGTGCGATTCGTAATATATTTTCTTTTTCTGAATCAGATCATAACAAAAAAAATAAATTTCTATTTTTAACAGGGTATCCTGATAAATTAAATCGTGTTGGACTATTAAAAAAATTCGTCGCTGCTAATATAATGGATCAAGCTGAATGGTCATTTCATTTTAATTATCTTAGAAAAGAACATTCTTATATTAAAGAAGATTATTTTCCTGAATTTTCAGACGCAGAGTTCGCAGCATTTATAAAAACCTGGACTAGAAATCCTGATAATCTTGATACAAAAGCAAATCTAGGTGCTGGTATCACGTACGATGTAAAATTGTATGCATTAACCGACTTCTCTGTAGTTTCAGAATCAAGTTTTCGCCAGACACCTATTAATTCATGCCCGTGGATCACTGAAAAAACATGGATTCCTATTTTAAACAGACATCCATTTTTAATGGCGGGAGAAGTTGGTACTTTAGCGGTATTAGAAAAATTAGGATTTAATGTATTCAGAGAATTTTTAAAAATTAAAGATTATGATACAATTATCAACAATCAAGAAAGACTCGATGCAATAGTAGAAAATACCAAACACCTATTAGGTACTTTAACGATGTCGGATGAAGAATTAAAACATGCAGTAGATTATAATTATAATTTATTGGGCAGAATATATATGTCCAATCTTGATAGAATTTTAAATTTCATGTACAAACATAATTTAGAAAATGATTTATCAATCGATGATGTAGTTTATACAACTGGTCGAAACTATAAGTGGATATCAAATAATACTAAATTATCTTTTAAAATTTTTTATAATAATATTAAAGGTGATGAATGGCCTGAATGCGAAACAGAAGAAGATTTTTGTAAATTGCCAGATCATATAAAAAAGGAATGTATCGATAAATTTGGATATATTCCAATGGTAAAGGAAAATGATGGCCTTAGCTAGACTAATAATTAAAGATGAAGTTAATGTAAAGATAGAAGGCTTAGACTTACATGAACGCAAAGAACTTAGCAATATGTTCAAGTATGAGATACCTGGTGCACGTTATCTGCCTGCGGTGCGATTAGGACGCTGGGATGGAAAAATTGCCTTTTTTCAAATGGGTGGTAGTACCTACGTTAATCTATTGCCAGAGATCATTCCTTATCTAGATAGTCAAGGTTATCATCTAGAGCTAGAGGACCTACGCGATTACAAAACACAGTATGACTTTGAAGAAGTTACAGAAACGACATTTGAACATATCATGTGGCCTGCCAAACATCCTATGGCAGGACAACCAATCGTGTTAAGAGATTACCAAGTTGAGATTATCAACAAGTTCCTTGAGAATCCACAATGCCTGCAAGAAATTGCCACAGGCGCAGGTAAGACTTTAATCACTGCGGCATTAAGTTATTGTTGTGAGCCACACGGTAGAACAATAGTAATCGTTCCAAACAAGAGTCTAGTCACACAGACAGAAGCAGATTATATAAACATGGGACTTGATGTTGGGGTCTATTTTGGAGACCGTAAGGAGTTTGGTAAGACGCACACTATCTGCACCTGGCAAAGTCTAAACATCTTGCTTAAAGGCTCACGCAATCATGAAGTAGACATCACCATCGGTGAGTTCCTACAGGATGTAGTCTGTGTCATGGTTGACGAAGTACACATGGCCAAAGCAGATGCGCTTAAAACTCTGCTCACTGGTGTAATGGCACATATACCTATCCGCTGGGGATTAACTGGTACGATACCTAAGGAAGACTACGAATTTGTTAGCCTAAAGTGCTCAATAGGTGACGTTATTGGCCGATTAAGCGCCAGTGAATTACAAGAGCAGGGCGTACTTGCTAACTGTCATGTAAACGTGCTACAGTTAGTTGATCACGTAGAATATAAAGATTATCAAAGTGAGTTGCGATACTTGCTTGAAACAGAAGCTCGATTGGATTACATTGCCAAATTGGTAGAGTCTATACGTAAGACAGGTAATACACTTGTGCTAGTAGATCGTATCGCTCCAGGACGTGCTCTAATAGAAAAAATTAAAGATGCTGTATTCGTGTCTGGAGGCACTAAAGCAGATGATAGAAAAGAACAATATGACGACATTGCGACTATGGATGACAAGGTTATTGTTGCCACTTACGGTGTTGCTGCTGTTGGCATCAACATTCCTCGTGTTTTTAACCTTGTGCTTATTGAGCCTGGCAAGAGTTTTGTCAGGGTCATCCAGAGCATCGGCCGCGGTATCCGTAAAGCGGAAGACAAAGACTTCGTCCAAATATGGGACATAACGTCAACGTGCAAGTTTGCCAAAAGGCATCTAACAAAAAGAAAGCAATTTTATAAGGAGGCCAACTATCCTTTTATTGTTGAAAAAACGGATTGGCAGTAATGGGATATAAACCATATATTCAAGTCGAACAATACCTAGACAACAGTCCGGGGATATTTTTAGAAATTGGATCTGAGCGCGGGGAAGGATCTACAGAATATTTTTCTCAGCTGGCAAAAAAATACAATGCTAGATTTATAACAGTAGATATCGATCAACATACTACAGATATAGAATTTTATTCCATGCCGGGATCTGAGTTCGCTCGAGATATATTACCAAGTCTTGATGTTAAAATTAAATGTTTGTATTTGGATAATATGGATTGGAATTGGAGATTGCCCGATGTTCCACAATATGTTGAAGATCAGATTAAATGGTACAAGCAGCACGATATAGAATTAACAAATCTAGCATCACAGTGTGAACACCTAACACAAATGATATATATTTTACCATATATGACAGAACATAGTGTTGTAGTCTGTGATGATACATTTAAAACGCAGGAGCAAGTTTATTCAGGTAAATGTGGAGCAGTAGTTCCTTTTTTACTTGTCAACGGATATAAAGTAGTTCAAGATCAATTAGGAGTTATATTAAAAAGATAATATGTATATACTAACATTAGAAAACACAGCGTATGAGATGAATGAGATTCCGGATGAAGTCGAGGATCTACGTTTCGCTATATTAGATAACAGCGATCCAAAGAACCCTGACTATTTCTTTATCCCTCTTATCTTCTTAGAAAGTTTCAACAGCCCGGCACTGGTATTGAATATTGGTGGTAACCTAGTTAAAATGCCTGTGGATTGGCAAATACTCATTGGTGAACCAGACTTTGGCGATCTAGAAGTCATACCACTGACTAGTATTAACGATCGCGGGTTTAGCGTGTTCTGTTTTAATCCTCTGGACAGTTTTAAACCAGAGTTCCACCCAATTGAGATCGTCGACATCTACCAAGACGTTAAATGGTATTTTCCAAAACTGCGCCCAGGACAGATGTTAGCAGTACCGATCAATGACGGAGAACATCCATTGTGTGCTTATTTTGTTAAAGATATTAGTCGCCAAAGCGAAGTAGTGGACTATAGTAAGATATGGTAAGAAAGGTATTAACTATGTGGAGACTTTGGGCCAAGGCCCTGGGACAAAAAGAAGGTATCACTGACAGTGAAGCAGATGTGGTAGCCGCAGTTAGGACAGCGATAGTAGCATTATATATCGTTACAAACCTGTTTATCATAGCAGGTATTTTAAGGCATTGGAATGGGTAGACTAAAACCAGGCGCAACTTATATCTACGAAAGTCCAGATGGTGGCGAAACTACCTATGCCCGAGAGATGGGTGCGCCGCCAGAATCTCGTGTGATGATCGGACAAAGCTGGCAGGCTAAAGAATTGGTTGAGCAACGTATGTGGACGGATATTTATAAACATCGTAATCGAAATACTGCTTTACAATCAGCGGTGGAAGAATGTATAATTATATATAAGCTCTCCGAGGATTATACAGATGTTTAACCCAAAAATGTTCAAACAAAAAAAGAAACGTGCAGTGGATCCTAATGCACCACCGCGTCCAAACTTGCTTAGTCAAGATAAAAAACTACGTGAAACTACCGAAGCATTTGGTAAATTACACGATTTGGTGGCCTCACAACAAGCAACTATCGATGAATTAAGATCTAAATACAGTCGTATGCAACAAAGTATGGAACAATTAATTAATTTCGTAAGAAAGAATAAATGAAGTTAAGTAAGAAAATTCTATGCTTAGGAAATAATAGCGAAGATACTGATATAAGAACTCGAGTAATTGCTGCCACTAATTCAAAAGAGTACCACGGACTAATTACTGAAATAATCCCTATTATTGATGGGTATTATCAAACTAGCATATACGATATAGAATTTGGCAAATTAGTAGAATTGATCAAATTATTTGATGAAGTCATTATATCAGATCAACCCAAGGAAGTCTGGCCTGACTCAGATGCATTCTATAATACTATATGGGTAGCCAAGCAAGCAGAAGAATTTGTTGAGGTAACCTATGTAGACCAATCTTACGTTGACGATATAACAACATTTGAAAAACTGGTTACGACGAATAAAAGTTTTTGTATTTTTCCATTCATTGAGTTATTGGTCACCAATGGTTCAACAACTGCTTGTTGCCGATCACATAAACCAATCACAAAACTATCTAAATTAACAAATTTCCAAACAGATCCTGAATATAAAAAAGTACGTGATTCTATGCTTGCTGGTGAATTATTGCCCGAACATTGCGGCACTTGCTACAACTACGAATCAAAAGGCATATTAAGTGCAAGGCAACAGGAAACTGTAGAATGGGCGAATCGATTAAATCTGAAGTCGGTTGATGATTTGGCTAATATCACTTCACCGGCATATTATGAAGTGAGACCGAGTAATATGTGTAATCTACAATGTAGAATGTGCGGGCCCGAGAATAGCAATCTGATAGAGAAAGAATATAAAACGATTGGAATATATGAAAACAATACGCCGATTGAATATACAGACTTTGATTTCATTGATTTTATAAACTTAAAAAAGTTATATGTCGCCGGCGGTGAACCTACCGCGATGCCTGAATTTTATAAATTTTTACAATCGTGCATTGATCAGAACCACACTTCTTTTGAATTTGTTGTTAATACAAATGCTGTTAAGTTCAGTAAAAAGTTACTTAATCTATTTGTACAATTTAGTAATTTATCATTTATTGTTAGTATAGATGGATTAGATTCTGTAAATCATTATATTCGATGGCCATCGGTGTGGGATGATATTATTAATAATGTACATGATCTTAAAAAACAAGGGCACTATGTTAGTTTTAATACAACTGTATCGATATACAATATAACTAATCTTTACTTGTTATTACAATTTTTTGATATTGAATTCCCTAAAACTCTGGTGCATTGTCAGTTTGCTGAATCAGCCGACAATATTTTATCCCCTTTTCTTTTTCCAGAAACGATTAACACATTAAAAGATATAATTAATTTAAAATGTTACAAAAATGATCCTTTACTTACGAGTTTTATTGATGGGGTTATATCGCACTTTAATAAAACTAATCAAATTGATGTTGCAAGATTAATAAAGTTTTTTGAATTTAACGATAAGTTAGATCAATCCAGAAATATTCGATTACAAGATTACATTCCTGAGCTTGACAACTGTAGGAAATACATAGTATAATAATTATATGAGCTCAAGTTTAGAAATCAAATATGAAATGCAGGCCTACGATCGCAAGGATCGTAGTTACTATGATAACTTTACAGATGAAGATCGTAAAAAATTCTCAACATATCTAATGTTGAAGTATGGTGCCAATGTGTCAGGTAACAAAGACATGCAGGCCTATTATCTCATGGCCACAAATGAACGTGTAAACAAACATTTCTTTGAGTTGGGATCTAAGCATACAAAACTACAATGGTTGACCTGCACTAGTGTAAGTCCAGCAATGGGTCCTCAGTTCCATTATTGGTTAGCGGCAAAGAAAAAAGAGGGGGATAATAAAAGTCAAAAGTTTTTGGCTAAATTATATCCTAATATGAAATCTGATGAAATAGATCTAATGGCAAAAATCAATGATAAACGAGATATTGCAGACATGGCACGAAACCTCGGATTTGATGACAAATCAATTAAAGCCGAGCTATAAGTGCAAATATTGTGAAAAAGAATTCCGCAAGGAGTCGAGCCTTGCAGTGCATCTTTGCGAGCAAAAACGTCGTTGGCAGGAAGAAAAAGAAACTGGAGTGCAGTTTGGACTCCAAGCATACCTACGCTTTTATGAACTAACACAGGGCTCGGCTAAGATGAAGTCATATAGTGACTTTGTTGCTAGTCCTTATTATCGTGCGTTTGTCAAGTTTGGGCGCCATATGGTAGGTATCCGTGCTGTTAATCCTAAAATGTTCATTGACTATGTGATCAAAGAAAATAAAAAACTCGATCATTGGACGCATGAAAAAGTCTATTTAGAATATCTTAAAACATATATGCGTAAAGAAGCGGTCCAAGATGCTCTCGAACGTGCCCTAAAGGAGATGCAGGATTATGCAGACGAACATGGAGAGTTTAAAAATGGATTTAGTGATTATTTTAGGTTTGGCAATCCTAATCGCGTATGCCATCATATCGCTAATGGTAGGGTTAGCCCTTGGATTGTGTTTAATTGTGATACCGGTGTTGATTTTCTTGATGCTCTTAACGATGATCAAATTGGTCTTATTCTTCCTTGGATAGATCCAGAGTATTGGCAACGAAAATTCCAAGATTATGTAGCAGACACTGAATGGGTCAAACAGATATTAAAGGAAGCCGGACTTTGAAATTTAAAAGTGATGTAGATTTGGATTTTGCTGATAGAGATCAAGTATTAAAATTACTTGATGTCACCCCAGCTAGCATCATACGTGATGGTAAATTAATCAAACACAACACAGGCGTGTATGCTACAGATATACCTGTGGATCCTTTCTCAGGATCAGCGAGTTTGGATTATCAGGTAGCAGAAGATCGTGGCTATATGAAACTAGACTTATTGAATGTCCATGTGTATAAACAAGTTAAAAGTGAAACTCATTTAATTAAACTCATGCAGGAACCTGATTGGATTAAATTATATGATCCTGCAATTTGTGCTCAATTAATCCATATCAACAATCACTATGATACTCTACTTAAGATGCCTGAGCCGGTAGACTCTATTCCCAGACTAGCTATGTTCCTGGCAGTTATTCGTCCAGGTAAACGACATTTAATTGGTCGGACTTGGAAAGATGTTAGTGCTACTGTTTGGGATAAGGTTGAGGGTGAATATAGTTTTAAGAAAGCACACGCTGTGGCTTATGCGACTTTAGTAGTGGTAAATCTTAACCTACTTTGCGAATCAGCGTAATACTGCGACGTTTACTACGTTTATTAGATATTTCTTTAAGACTGATGTAAGGACCATGTTTTATTTCTACGTCTTTGCTGTTGAATGTTTTCAAACAAACCCTAAACTCTACCCAATCCTGCTTTAGGAACACATTGATAGGCACCAGTCTATTGCTTTCCCACCACCATTGATCCGCTAGCTCTAAGAATGCTGTCTTCTGTGCTAGGGTGCGCAGAGCTGCATAATCATAGATAGTAGTGATGATTTCGTCTGAATTTTGTATGATACCGATATAATCGTTACCACCATAGGTTATATAGCTGATAAACGGGTATTGGTCAAGTAATGTCTTGTAGCTGTCTTCCATGGAGTATACGATAAATACCTTATAAGGATCGAGACTAAAAGTGCCCCTAATCACAAGTTATTTATATGATAATAAGTTCACTGTTCAAATTTTGGACTACTCTGATCCCACAATTAAAACGAGGAACAGACCTGTGTATACACGTCCTATAAAAGTCTATCAAGGTATCGATAATCCTGTGGTAGTAGAATTTAAAAATCAAGATCAAAAACTGGTAGATCTCACTGGATATACGGTACAGGTCAGCATACAAGATCCCAATAATTTAAGTACGGTCAAGACCTATGCTGTTACGTTTGCCAATGTCGCCAATGGGCGCGGTGCGTTTACCTTTGACGCCGTCACTGTCAGTAACTTAGAAAATAGAATTTATAAATTAACATTTAAAACAAACAAAACTTCAGATAATACAGAACGCCCATTGTACGCAGATGATAACTACGGTGTGCCTATCGATCTTGACGTATTACCAGCATACTACAATGCTGAGCCATTTGCGGCTAACATCACCTATGACGGAGGAACCATATAATGACCGTAGCTAACGTACAGATATTGCTTAAACGTGGTAATACCACAGCCAGTTCGGCCTACACTGGTCCATTGGGTGAATTGACCATGGATACCACGCTAAAAGGCATACGTATCCACGATGGAGTAAGAGCTGGTGGTAATCTCATTGTCCAAAATCAACTAACCAACGGTGCTAATACAGTTAGTCTAGATAGTCGTGGCAACATAACATTTCCAACAGGTGCCAGCATCACTAATGGTTATCCAGGACCTGCTGGATCGCCTGGAGATGGCCAGAGTTGGTTTGTAACATCCACTATTGGTGGTGGAGTCGCTAGCCCAGATGGCAAAAATTACGTACAGGTAGACACCAATGGCCTATTCATAGGCACTAATTATACTGCTACTACAGGAAACGATTGGACCTTTGGGCAAGATGGTACCACAACATTCCCTGGATTGATAACCACAACAGGTAACATAATAACCACAGGTAACTTGATCACAGCTGGCGGCAGGATAGACAGCGGGTATCAATACTATAGCCCAAGCGGTAATTTATCATTTACAGCTAATACTAATGTTAGCCGAGTGATTTTAGATCCATCATCAGCGATCAGCTTGTATGCTAACATCACCCTGCCAGGTGGCAATGTTGATGCTAAAATAATTAGTATTTCATCTACTGCCAACGTGCAGTTTTTATCCGTGATGCCGAGTCTTGGTTGCACGCTAGCACCATTTGGTAATATTACCCTATCAGCAGGAACCAAAGCAGAATATTTCTTCCATGCTGTAGAAAGCAAATGGTATAAAGTAGGATAATACTGCTTGATCTAACCAAAAATTCAGTGTATAATATAATATATGCTGAATATCGTAAGTGACTTCATAAAATCAATCTTACCCGTTAAGAAGAAAACCACACCTAGCGGGTGGACCAGCTTCAACGGTGTGTGCTGTCCACATAATGGTGAAAGTGCAGATACCCGTGGACGTGGTGGATTGACTGCTAACCCAGATGGCAGTGTCAGCTATCACTGTTTCAACTGTAACTTCAAAGCCAGCTACCAACCTGGACGTCATCTAACATTCAAATTCCGTAAATTACTAAAATGGTTAGGTGCTGATGATACTGACATCAAACGTCTAGTTATCGAAGCCATCCGCGTCCGTGAATTGGTTGCGCCAGAAGAAGTAAAAGCAGAAGCTGAAGAAGAAAAGATCGATTTCAAAGCACGTGACTTACCAGAATCCGCAGTCAGCTTCCGTGCCATGATGTCATATCATCTACTTGATGATTTTAAGAATGTTCCGGGCTTGTTAAATTCAGCAGTTAACTATACCAATCTACGTAAGATGGACTATGACAGTTATGACTTTTATTGGACAGATTCAACAGAGCATAGTCTACATCAGCGTGTGATTATTCCATTTATCTGGCAAGGTAGGACCATTGGCTATACTGCCCGTGCAGTCACAGATGGGGTTAAACCAAAATACTATAGTAGTTATGAACCTAACTTTGTGTTCAATATCAACAATCAACACGCAGACAGCAAGTTTGTCATAGTCTGCGAAGGACCGTTTGATGCGATGAGCATAGATGGTGTAGCAGTATTGAATAATGAATGTAATGAAACACAAGCAGACATTATAGAATCCTTGGGCAGAGAAGTAATTGTGGTAGCAGACCGAGATCGTGCTGGTGCTAAGATGATTAACAATGCTATAGAATATGGGTGGAGTGTTAGCTTTCCTGTATGGTTAGAAACCTGTAAAGATATCAATGAAGCAGTGGTAAAATATGGTAAATTGTTTGTGTTGAAAAGTATCTTAGATGCTAAACACTCGAGCAAACTCAAGATTGAACTTATGAAAAAGAAACTGTATAATTAAATATATGAGCAAAGAATATTCCCCAGAACTACAGAAACTATTTTTAGAAATGATGCTAGAAGACGCTCAGAGTTATGTGCGTGTGCAGAACATCTATAATCCAGAAAACTTTGATCGCAGTCTACGTGAAGTGGCAAAGTTTATCAAGACACACACTGATGATCACAAAGCCATGCCCACACATGAACAGGTCAAAGCAGTTACCAGCGTTGATCTTAAACATGTGCCAGACCTAACAGAAGATCATTATAGTTGGTTTATGGCAGAGTTTGAGGGATTCACTCGCAGGAATGAACTTGAACGTGCGATCCTTAAATCAGCTGACTTGTTAGAAAAGGGCGATTATGATCCTGTAGAAAAACTTATCAAAGACGCAGTTCAGATCAGTTTAACTAAAGATATGGGTACAGACTATTTCTTAGATCCACGTGCTAGACTATTGGCGATTAAAAGTAATAACGGTCAAGTAAGTACTGGCTGGCCCACTTTAGATAAACGACTATTTGGCGGCATGAATCGTGGCGAACTTAACATCTTTGCAGGTGGATCGGGTAGTGGTAAAAGTTTATTCATGCAGAATATAGCAATCAATTGGTGTACACAAGGGCTTAACGGTGTATTCTTAACACTAGAACTTAGTGAGGGCTTGTGCGCTATGCGTATGGATAGTATGGTAGCCAACTGTAGCACCAAGGAAGTGTTTAAAGATCTCGACACAGTTGAAATGAAAGTTAAGATGGTAGGTAAGAAATCGGGGGCCTTGCGCATTAAGTATATGCCAGCACAGAGTAATGTAAATCAAATTCGTAGCTATCTTAAAGAATTACAAGTGCAGACAGGATTACGAGTAGACTTTATCATGGTAGACTATTTGGATTTGGTCATGCCGGTCAGTGCCAAAGTTAGTCCAAATGACTTGTTTGTCAAAGACAAATATGTGTCAGAAGAATTAAGAAATTTAGCACGTGAATTAAACATATTAATGATCACAGCATCACAACTTAATCGTGGCGCAGTAGAAGAAATTGAATTTGACCATAGCCATATCGCAGGTGGGTTAAGTAAGATTAACACAGCTGATAACGTATTTGGTATCTTTACATCAAGGGCTATGCGTGAGCGTGGACGCTATCAACTACAACTTATGAAGACACGTAGTAGTTCAGGGGTGGGGATGAAAGTAGATCTAGAATTTGATTTAGAAACACTAAGAATCACTGACCCAGGTGAAGAAGCACAAGAAAGTGGCCTACGTGGAGTTGGCGCAACTAACATCTTGAGTCAGATTAAAACAGGATCAACAGTAGCATCTAGCGAAGAACCTAAAATCCAAGCAGGTGTAGATAGTAGTAAACTTAAGAGCATGTTAGCTGGACTTAAGAATTCTACAGAATGATCGATAAGTGTCTGGATGTATATAAAAATTTAAATATCCAAATAGTCAATGATGCTATTTCAGTATCCCCGTGTTGTTTATTTCCTACTAAAGCAACAGATAAAATAGAATTTCAAAATAATACTCTTCTTAAAGATGTTAGATCCCATTGGGACAATGGCGTAATCCCTGATGTATGCATTGGGTGTACTAGACATAAACATAGCAATCGATGGTATAATGATAATGGATATAGTAACACAACTGTTGAATTAATACGACTCGATTATTGGGTTGGTGATGTTTGTAATTTAAAATGTGTGATCTGTGGCCCCGAAAACAGTAGCGCCTGGAAAGAAGAATTAAAGATTCCATTAACATTACGTAAAAATACTGTTAATCAAATTTGGAAAGATTTAGATTTACATCAACTAAAATTTATACACTTTAATGGTGGGGAACCACTATTAAGTAAAGAGCATGTAGAATTTTTAGAAGCACTTCCAAATAAATCTCAAATACATATTAATTATAATACTAATGGAACCATACTCCCATCAGATAAACTATTATCGTTATGGAACGAATTTAAATTAGTACAACTTGATTTTAGTATTGACGATATCGAAGAAAGATTTGAATACCAACGCTATCCTGCTAAATGGGGCCGAGTGACGGAAAATTTACAATGGTATATCAATGAGGCACCAGTGAATTGTATGTTTGCTGTTAATACTACAGTTAGCATATTAAATCAAGATAACCTAATAAATTTAAATCAATGGCTTAGAAAAAACTTTAATTCTAATAGAGTTACAGATCCTATAGACTATAGAACACAGGATGCTAAAGGATTGTTTGCAATAGGTAATACGAACAAAAAACAAATTATTGATTTTTTAAATTCGTGTGATCAACGTCGTGGTACAGATTGGAAAAAAACCTTTCCAGAATTGATAGAAAAATTATCTTAAAGCTGTTGGGATCAGATCGTAAAATTCCGGCAGGTAATCTTTAATTTTGATATTTTTCAATGTATCTTGATTTTTAATTTCAACGCAGGCATTAATAAAATTTTTATCGTCGATACTAGAATGAGTATCAATTGACACTATTGGATTATTTAATAGATTTTTTACTTCTTTGGTTAATGCCATTGGTGAAAAATAGTCAGGATCTGATACTAAAATGTGATTGTGTTTTAAATTTTGAGAATTAAACCAATCAACTGTCTCCTGGTAATACATTATATTTAAATTACTTATGGTATAACTAACACTTAATTGAATATTATTTTCTTTAAAAAAATCAATGTTTTCTAATAGAGTGTTCCATTTGAGTGGAAATCTCATATATTCAAATCTTTTTTCTATTCCATCGATACTTAAACAAATATTTAAATTTTTAAATTCTCTTAGTATATCTTTTTGTTTAGTTGATAGTTGTACAGAGCCATTTGTAGTCATCGAAATAAAGCAAGCGGTATTACCAACAGCAATTAATTTTAATAATATATCAAAGTTTTTCTTTTCTTTTAAAGGTTCCCCACCTACAAAATTTACCATAGTAAAATCTTTATAATTGAAAGAATCAATGATAGGTTGTTCAATGGTTGATAACACTTTAATATTTTTCAAAGTTGCCCATGCTGTACTTGCCGCTGGTCCACAGGTAACACAGGTACTATTGCATAAGTTTGATGTATACAATTTAACTATCTGAGTAGAATAATTCCCATTCCGGCAATCTTCTTCAACAAATTCTATAGCTTGATTTTTATAAAAATCAAAAGCAGAGTTTTTTAATTGTCTATCACTGATTTTATTCTGATCTTCTAAACTCCAACATTTTTGGCAAGCAATAGGACGTTGCCCAGACAGCATTTCTGTTTGTAATTGTTTTATATCTGTATCTTTTGGTAATAAACAACAAGGGGTAGTAAACCCAGATGGAGTATATTCAGCACCAAAAAAAGGTAATACGCAAAAATAATCATTCATTGTAAAGCTATTTAATCCATGCTATACTAAGTTAAATTAAATTTTAATCTTCGATAAATACTCTAAACCGGAGCAAAGATCTTGCAGAAACGCACACGTAGCCTACTCACTGAGCTAGACGAGTTATTAACGCACAAGGACAAGGAAAATCTCCTAGAGTCACGTGCTAATAACATCATCAACGGTGCTATCAA
>Ga0214919_10006905_pt1 | contig 15440 bp, 17 predicted proteins | sample LL1503_MetaG_FD_177994 | JGI IMG/M metagenome (GOLD analysis project Ga0214919, IMG submission 177994) | Freshwater microbial communities from Lake Lanier, Atlanta, Georgia, United States - LL-1503 | ecosystem: Environmental > Aquatic > Freshwater > Lake | place: USA: Georgia | collected... | reverse complement strand
AAAAATTGAAAATTTAAAAATACTTTTTAATAATGAAAAAAATGGAGTTTAGAGACGCACGCAAACAATTGTTGGTTTACAAGAAGGCTCAGGAGGGAAAGGTCCCAAAGAAATTGGGAAAAGCAGTAAACATCTTTTTCAGACATCCTTTCATGGCGAGATGTGTCTCAACGTATCTTGGACCAGGAAAATTGGAGTACGAACTAAAGCAGCTGAAGGACAATTTTGGTTTATTTTATCTTTGTCATGAATCACGCCAACGGGAATTGGATACAACGTTGCCATGCTTTTCGCGACGCTGGAATGCTTTGACACGAGTTTATGTTTTCCAGATGGATAAATTGAAATGGTATGAGCAGAATTTAGATATTTGTCTACAAAATTTGGCCAGAATTGATTCACGGAAAGAAGTCTTCGATGTTACAAAGTACCACCCTTTGTCCGATAATTGCGGGTTTGAAATTGGGTTGTACGAATTACATTTGTTTGTGAGCGAAACAAATACAAATGTCATTGAGAAAGCAAGCGTCATGCGTTTCATAAAGTCAATCAATGAAAAATTAAAAGAATGTATTGCCCATGATATTTACTGTGCAATAAAAACATTTGAATGTAGATTAGATTTGCTGTCAAGCTTCCTGCGTTATAACTTTGATGTAGAAACACATCTCATGAAGAGAATTTATTAAATTTGTGTGAAAATGTGAAATGTCTTTAATGTGTTTTTATGTTGTCTTTGTCTCATTTAAGTTTTAAAATTTAAAAAAATTGAAAATTTAAAAATACTTTTTAATAATGAAAAAAATGGAGTTTAGAGACGCACGCAAACAATTGTTGGTTTACAAGAAGGCTCAGGAGGGAAAGGTCCCAAAGAAATTGGGAAAAGCAGTGAACATCTTTTTCAGACATCCTTTCATGGCGAGATGTGTCTCAACGTATCTTGGACCTCACGAATTGGAGTACGAACTCAAGCAGCTGAAGGACAATTTTGGTTTATTTTATCTTCGCCACGAAGAAAGCCAACGGGAATTGGACATAACATTTCCAACCTACTTAATAAGGTGGCAACGGTTATTATCGCGGTGTTATAGCTTCCAACGCACCAGAATAGAATGGTGTCAACAAAATTTGGATATTTGTATACAAAATTTGGCCGGCATTGACTCTCGTAAGGAGGTTTATTATGTATCTGACTACGACCCTTTGCCCAATAACATTGAGATAGACCGAAGATTTTACATTGGGTATCATCGCAGCTTGGATGAGATGGATTTATTTGTCTCTGACACAAATACAAATGTCATTGAAAAAGCGAGCATTATAAGATTCATAAAATTGCTCAGCGAAGAATTGAAAAAAGATTACGATGATTGGGAAATTTATGATACAATAAAAAGGCTTGAATGCAAATTGTTATTGCTTTTTAGATTCTTGGAAACCAACTTTGATTTAAAAATACATATGACAAGAAGATATTATTGACATAATATATGGAATTAACGAATGACAATATCATAGAATACGTAGAATTGTATATTTATGGTAATCTTCCGGATTTCCCAATTGAACATTGGGATGTTAGTAATGTAACAATCATGACAAACTTGTTTTATGGGTGCGCCGATTTTAACGCAGATATTAGTGGGTGGAATGTTAGTAATGTAACAAATATGCAAGAAATGTTTCATGGATGTACCAATTTTAACAGGGATATTAGTAGGTGGAATGTTAGTAATGTAACAAATATGCAAGAAATGTTTGCTTCCTGTGAAATGTTTAATTGTGATTTAAAATCATGGAATGTTTGCAAAGTAAATAATAGACAAAACATTTTTTTTGATTGTGGTTTGGAGAGAAAAAAACAACCTTTGTTTGAAATATATAGTCTCAATCAAGAAATTACGACTCTTAAAGGAAGAGCAATTGCCATGTCTATAACAACACATGGAAATTTAATAAGTAAAAGAAATCGCAATACCTATCATATGCAAATTTATAAAATGAATGAAGTTCCAATTGGTTATTGTGCTATAGCTAATCCCGTGAGGCGTTTAAAAATACGTAATCAATTTTCAGAGTCTTTTATAACCAAAAAGATGTTTGACCATCCTATTACCATAAAGTCAAATAATCCACATTATTCAAGCGAAATTATTGAGCATCTTTCAAGACCTGTTATGCGTGATCCAGACGCACCTTATAAAAATACATCAAACATTGAATATCTAACCCAACGAGTTCAAAAACAAGAGGGTGTACGTAAAATGGGTAAAATGACTTACACTGATAAGTTATTTTTATTTGATGAACCAAGTCGGGAAATTTTTTTAACTTTTTTCAGTGGATTTAAATATTTTATCAATACCACGACTCTTGGTTATGATATGTATGATTTGATTTATATTGTTGAACATTCCGGATTTACTGAAAAAGAAAAAATCACAGGTATTATCAAACATATTTGTAACAAGTTTAGATTATCTGGCGCAATTCTCCGAAGCGATATTTATAAATTAATAGATAGTTTTGGAGTGAAAAAACTATACGAGTTTGATGCAAGTTGTAATTCTTTTGGAATGTTCACGGCTCTTAATCCAGGCGTTGTTTCTGAAATAGAAAAAAAAACAGCTAAACTTGGAAACCGCGCATGGGGGAAGGTTCGGAAAACTCGTAATTACCGAAAACTTAATAAATAGGTAAATTTATTGACATCTCCTAAAATTTCATCACGAATATTTAATAAATCGCTATCTTCCTTTGTAAAAAGATGGTTCATGTCAATTAATTCTTTTTTTGTGTTTGTTATGTATCTTTTCAAATCTTTCACGGAAGAATAATTATAAGCTTTTAAATGAAAAAGGGGTTGTTGAATTCTTGCTCCATCTATTTTGCCAAGCATTACTTCTATGAATGAATCAATGTGTTCATTCAAAGTGGAATAAAGTTCATCTGTATTTTTATGTTCTGGAAAAGATTTTGTTTTCCAATGATAAAGTTTTACTGTCATTAATAGTTCCATGAATTGTTGCACAATACGATTGTAATGATTATTATTTTTATAATAAGGCGTATTTCCCGCGCTTCTTTTTCTCGTTCTCATATATTTGCGCTTTATTATATTTTAATATAATATGAAAGTACTTGTATTATGTCAAAGAAAGAAGGGAATGGATTCATTAATGAGAAGAGTGGAAGATACAGTTGTACCAAAAATTAATAGCATGGTCTTTGATTATTTTAAATCAGATGTTGATATAACATATTTATCAGATACATCATTGATGAGCCCAGGTTCTGTGGTAGATTATGATTTCAAACTAGATGATAACAAAGAAACTAGGAATTTTATAAAATTTCACGATAAATCTTTTTCAATGATTATAATGAATACGTGTCCTTTATCTATGATAAATTTAAAATATGTAGTAAAATTACTTACAACTGATGGTGTCGTAGTCGTAGCAAATTATCCAGATAACTTAAAAAGTCAGGGTATTCAAATATTAAAATACCTAGAACCATTGAATAAATATTTTACAATGATTGATAATGACAAAGATTATTTTCTTTATGAATCTAAAAGTCCAACTCTGAAAACATCTAAAAGTCCAACATCTAAAAGTCCAACTCTGAAAACTCTAAAAACATCTAAAAGTCCATCTAAAAGTCCAACTCTGAAAACTCTAAAAACATCTAAAAGTCCAACATCTAAAAGTCCATCTAAAAGTCCAACATCTAAAAGTCCATCTAAAAGTCCAACATCTAAAACTCTAAAAACATCTAAAAGTCCAACATCTAAAAGTCCATCTAAAAGTCCAACATCTAAAAGTCCAGAAATAGATTTTAAGGATAATTGTATTTATTATTATACCGAAATTAATGTGTTGTTAAAAAATATATGTAAAAAATCATTATTTGATAAATTATGTTTATGGAAAATATATGGAAATAATTTATTTAATTTACTAAAAAGACGCAATGATATTAAAAGGAATCGTAATTTTATTTATGAAATATATGCTATACTTGAAATATTTTCAAAATATGGAATAAATCATTTTAAAAATATACGCAATTTTACTTTATTCATAAACCATAGTCAAAACTTAGAAGAAATACATCATTATTTAAGGTTAATGATTAATTTACTCGTAGGTTATTCTGAAAGCAACATTAATGCCATGGCAGAATAATTGTGCAAGTCCAAAAGTGTATCTTTGATTCCTTCATCTTCAACAAGTTGTATTTTTGTTTTTGATATATTTAAAGCTCGCTGAAGTTTGTCTTCCATGCGCATTAAAACTCCTATAACTCCGTATTTTGCAAAAGCATCTCCGTAATCTGCATTCTTTTTTTCAAAGAGAGCGAGGGCGGTTGATTGGATTGTTTTCATTTGTTCTACGCGGTCCATCTTTATGTATCATGTAAATTATATTTAAATTGTTGATAAATGAATCTTTATTGTATTTGATATATCAAAACCTTCCCAATTAAATTCTATGATTTCCGGTTCGTCATCAGTTGGTTCTGGTTCTTTAGGTCTAAATTTATCGGTTTCATAGTTGAGTGGATTTGTTTGACTATTTGCCTGACTATTTGCCTGACTATTTGCCTGACTATTTGCCTGACTATTTGGTCTATTTGCTATATTGGCTGGTATGTTCGGCGGAGTATTTGTCGGATTGGATAGTTCATTAAAGATGTCATTCACATAAAAACTAATAAAATTGGAAAGGTCCATTTTATCAATTAATGATTATAATTTTATTACAAAATAATATGGCATACAATTTCATGCGACCGTGCACTTAACCCCGAGGCGGGGTTACCCTAAACAGAATATACCTTGATTCCATAATATATGGGCAATATGGAATCAAGAAATGAGTGAGGAATCAAGAAATGAGTGAGGAATCAAGAAATGAGTGACAAATTGAGAATTGAGTGACAAAAAAAAAGAGTTTGTGTTAGTAATTAGTCGTGAAATTTAAATGTAAAGACTTACCTGCAATCCTTTGGCAATCCGGCAATCCTTTGGCAATCCGGCAATCCTTTGGCAATCCGGCAATCCTTTGGCAATCCGGCAATCCTATGGCAATCCGGCAATCCTATGGCAATCCTATGGCAAACCTAAAACAATCCTATGGCAATCCTTTGGCAATCCTTTGGCAAACCTATGGCTAAAACAATTTAACTTGTGACATTTTTTATTTTTTTTTATTTTAAATTTAAATGTGAAAGTCTGTGAAATCTGTGAAAGTCTGTGAAAGTCTGTGAAATTTATGCAAGTCGTCTTTTCTTGTAAGGTGGTTCTTCATCTTCGGAGACAACGAGGAAGTCTTCTTCCGAAACTCGGGATGCTTGGCGTCCGCTAATCTTTATAGGAGGAATTCCGAATTTCTTTGAGAAATACATGTTGTCATCATCTCGCATTTTTTGAATTTCTGCTTCGGTCATGTCGTCGTATATACTATTATCGGCACATTGTCGCTGAGGAGGAGGCATGATGTCGTCGGAGTCAAACGGAAGCGATGTGTGTAGAGAATCTTCGTAGTCTGTGTTAAGATTTTTGATGTTGGATGCATTCCAAAAGGGGTGTCCTTTGTATGGCTCCAAAGGTCTAAGTCCTTCAAAAGGTGTCGCGTAATCCGAGGACTGTTCTCGTCTGAGTTTGGGTGGTGTTGGAAGAGGAGATAGCTCCGGAGATTCTGGACTTTGAGGAGGAGTTTGGGTAGGGGTTTTGGGAGAAAATGGGGGAGGTTGGGTAGGGGTTTTGGGAGAAAATGGGGGATTTTGGGTAGGGGTTTTGGGAGAAGCTGGGGCGAGTTCTGGTAAAATAAGGCTTAATTTTTCTAAAATATCGCTTGGGTAGAGAATGCCTGGTGGTTCAAACGGTTCTGTTTCGGGGAAATTCCATTTGGATTCTTCGTCGTTCACCCATTCGGGGATATCTTTTGCGTGTTCAAAAATTCCATCGTTGACACGGTAAACAGGAGTCATAAAAGTGCGAAGGAGGTTTCTGTCTGGCTTGGGAATTTGCGGAAAATTCAATGAGGTGTGAAAGAATTTTTTCTTGTTTTCAAGGACGTCGTTTAGGACATTCATGAGGGCGCGAACGTCAGGGGTCTTAAAAGTTGGGTATTCTGGCGAGTTTCTGTACCAAACGTGGATGGAACATAGCGTGTAGATATATCCAGATATATCGCAGAGGAAGAAACTGATAGTGACTGTATGCCCTGTCTTTAGGATATGGACGGTGCGATTATTTCCTTCTTTCGTAAAAGCGATGAGTCCTGCGAGTTGAAGCTGGTTGAGTTGTTCGGTTGCGCGCACAATGTAACGCACAACTTTACTTTTCAATTCACTGCGACGATGGTGGAAAAGAGGGTTGGCAAGTTGTTCGCTATGCAAGCATTCTCTTATTTCCGGCGATTTAGAGTCAAGCATTCTGTTGATACAACCTTGGTCTGTGATGAAAGCGTAGTAGTGCGGTCTTTCTCCAAATTCAAATTGAGTGTTGTTGGTCTGGCGTTCAAGTTTGGGGGGGCGCGGCGGGTAGAGGGGCTCAGCAATGGGATATATTTCGTTGAAAATATGGTTTGTTGAGGTAAAAACACCCGTCAATTCTGTAGAGTAAGCGAGGTCGTCCAATTCTTCTATTTCAGCTTCGGGTTCAAATGCTTCCGTGTTGTTAGGGACAACAGTTGGTACAAATGATAGGTCGGGCATTTCCGGGATAGCGATGACTTGGTCTTGGGACATGGCGACGGCGAGGTCGGCGATGGTTTGTGCTAGTTGTTCGTTGTCCGACATGTTTCAGATATGCAAAAAACCAGAATTATTTTTTATTTTCAATTTTTTTTGAAAATTCCCAAAATTAAAAAACTTAAAAATCGGTTCAAAAAAATTGAAAATAAAAAATCAAATATAAAAAGGACAAAAGAAACAAAAGGGGCGAACCTATGGAAATAATAGAGACTGACAATTCTGCATTGATAATGGGTCAATTTTGCAATCAAGATTTGGTGAAGAGATGCGTGGAGGAGACTGAGACCCTTTTGGAGGAGAAGCCGCCTTTGGTGATTTATGGGAAGCCTGCGAGACAGCCGCGCAACGTGGGGTTTTTTAGCGATACTTCAATAGGATATAAATATTCAACGACATTAATGCGTTCCATTCCTTTGACGGATGGATTAAAAGAAATGCTTGATATCGTGAATGAAATGTTTGAGGCGGAATTTAATGGCATATTGGTGAATACATATTTGGATGGAAATGATAATATAGGAAGACATAGTGACAAAGATTTGTCGCCTATTGGCGTAGTAGCTATTTCGTATGGTGCAGTGAGAAAATTTCGTATACGAGACAAGGCCGGAAAAATTGTAAAAGATATTCCGACGACAAGCGGGTCTATATTGTGGATGAAGGGTGATTTTCAAAAAGAGTTTACACACGAGATACCGGTTGAAAAAAAAATAAAAATGGCGAGGACATCGTTCACATTTAGGAAGCATACAAAATGATGCGTGTGCCGTAAGGCATATTCAGAAATGAGTGACAAATTGAGAAATGAGTGGGGAATCAAGAAATGAGTGACAAATTGAGAAATGAGTAAAAAAAAGAGTTTGTGTTAGTAATTAGTCGTGAAATTTAAATGTAAAGACTTACCTGCAATCCTATGGCAATCCTATGGCAATCCTTTGGCAATCCTTTGGCAATCCTTTGGCAATCCTATGGCAATCCTATGGCAAACCTAAAAGATATTTACTTACCTTAACTTACCTTAACTTACCTTAAATCCTGTAAATCCGATAACTTAGTCGTATTCTTCCTCCGATTCTTCGTCTTCGTCTTCTTTCGCCATGCAAATTACATGTTCCTTTGGATTGTAGCTGCCATATTTATCGCCTTCGTCGTCAAATATGGTGCAATTAAAATCCATCATGTATTTGCCTGTTTTTATGCATTCATGTTTTCCTTGTTTTTCTTTTACATCTATTAAATTAATCATGACCGTAGAAACTTCGTCTTCGTCGTCGTCGGTTTCAATGAATTTTATTTCTGTGTCCCAAGAACCTGCTATACGAAACTTCTCGTTTTCTTCCGAGAAACAATATTTGTCGCGAAGAATGTAATTTAATTTTGTTTCAGAATCAAACACATTATCTCCTGTCCTCGTGAATCTTTTTGGTTTTTCCTTCTTTTCCTTTGTTTCCTTCTTTTTTTCCTTCTTTTCTTTTGTTTCCTTCTTTTCCTTTTCTTTTGTTTCCTTCTTTTCCTTTTCTTTTGTTTCCTTCTTTTCCTTCTTTTCCTTTGTTTCCTTCTTTTCTTTTGTTTTCTCCACGACCTCCGGCTCTTTCTCCACGACCTCTACTACTTTCTCCACGACCTCCGGCTCTTTCTCCATCTCTACTTTTTCATCTTCCAAATCGCTTAAATCCCCAAACAACTCCTCCATTTCTTCCTTGGACAATTTATTGCGAATAATTTCGTGAAGATGAGGTTTGTAGACACCAATGATTTCGCCGTCATAAACATTGCAATATTTATCTATTGGGTAAGAGACAGTCATTGTTTTCTCGCCAAAAACAACATCCTTGAATTCCATCTCCACCGTTTCCACGCCGAGGCCATACATCTCAATAGTCTCGCCGTCCCATTTGCCAATCAATTTATCTTCGCAAAAACATTGAGTGTCGCGCAAAATGTACTCGGAATCACTAAAGACAATGAACGTCACGCCGTCACGCTCCACCACTTCTGGTGTAGGCTCGGGCTCAACTTCCTTTGGCTTGCCCCGACTTCTTTTAGGTTTCCCCAAATTCTCTGAAATCTTCGCCAACTTTGCCATTTTCTTTGCTTCCATGTCCGCCGCACGTTTTGCCGCTTTTTCTTGTTTCTCTTGCTCCTTTTTCGCCATTCTTTCTTTTTTCTCTTGCTCTTTTTTCGCCGCCTTTACTGCTCTTTCTTCTGCCAATTTTTCCTTCTTTAATCTCGCCGTCTCTTTCTTATCCGCCACTTTGGAAATCTTATCTTCTTTGCCCATCATATCCATTTCTCTTGTCTCGTTCATTTCTTCAATAGATTCTTGAAAAATATCCCGCATGTCAGTTGGCTTCTCGGCTTTTGTTTTTCTTGGACGACCCGTCTTGAATATCTTCTCCAAACTTTCGCGAAACTCTGCCAAATCTTCTTCCATCTGCTCCATATGCAATTCTCTGAATTCAGCAACCGTCATTTCAGCATCCCCCATTTCTCTAAGAAATGATTGGACTGAACCAACAAACTTTTCGGACACGACTGTAAATTTAGCTTGCATGCTGGGATTTCAACTATGCAATTATATAACCATTTTTTTCATTTTCAATTTTTTTTCCCCGGCCCGATTTTTTTAAAACTTAACTTTTGATTTGTTCTGGCAATTTCTGGCAGGGTGGGACGTCTGGCAATTTCTGGCAAAAAAGTTTTTGATTTTTCACAAGTCTTTTTTTGGCAATTTCTGGCATTTTGGGGTGGGACGTCAATGCAAAGTCAACGGCAAAAAATCGTGGTAAGAATCCGCCGTATCCCCATCCACAAAAACCGCGTACCGCACAACAGCGGGAACAGCGGCAGAAGAAGCGCGCGCCACCGCCTCTACATAATCATAAAACCGGTACACATCACCCTTCCCATCCCCTTCATCCCTCCTAGACATACCAAACAACGACTCAAACTTCATGCGCTTCATCTCCCCCCCATCATAATAGATTGACGGTATCACCTCCCACAACTCATCCATATAATTCACACGCAACTCCGCCGCCACCTCCTTCGCTATCGGAACCCCACACATCTCCCCCACATTACTTATTTCATCTATTGTCGCAAACCATATGCGGGTCGGCGCGTACGAATTTGCGTGATTCATTGACACCTCGTACAACAGCGTAAGACATGTCCCGTCCAAACTCTCATTCACATACTTGACCTCCAAATCATGATATATTGACAACACCGTCTTCAAATATTCCTCCGTCAGCGACAACACGTCCGCCTGGACATACGGTATCTCCTCCAACTCAATCTCCGGAAACCTCAACTCCCCTCCCACCTTTTCCAACCCATACGTTATAAACGACCGCTTCTCCCGATTCACATTATACACCATTATCCTTATTCTATTTATTCTATTCATTCTATTCATTATAGGGTTCTTAAGATTTTCTTTTATATTGTTTTTTTCTTTTGGTATAATATGGGAGATACTTTAGAAAGAGCGAGAAAAAATTTAGATTTTTTATGTGTACACTTAAACAAATTTTTGGAATTTTCAGAAAATAATGCAAAAGTACTAGATGAGATAAGTGAAATGATGGATTCTGAAATAAATGGTATTAGTATAGAAAATGGTTATTCGCTCCCATATGAGTTGAGTGAAAAAATAATGGCACAAGATAGGCTAATTCAGGAAAATAATATACAAAAACATGCCGCATTCGACAAATGCGAAGACAGGTTGGAAGAGTTGAAGGCTCAATGTAGGCAGATTGCTCGTTATAATAATAATTGGAATTTAGAAAAATACCGAGAGTTATGGATTGCCAGACTAAAAAATGCAAAGGTCTTAAGAGTCTTAGGAGGAAGACGTCGTAAAACTAAAAGAAATCCAAAATATAAAAAATTGAAAATAAAATAAATATATTAAATTCATAAAAGATGTCATACACCGGATTTACCGAAATACGCGAAGTTGTATATGAGGGCGCGGCATACTTTGCCAAAAAAATTGACGAGGAACGCGAAGGGCGCAACATTTATAATGTTTTTGTCTTACAAGAAAGACCTGAACCCGAAAATATGCAGGATCTTCGCTCTATTAACAAATACAGAAAATTGCACTGGAAGCAATTGTCAGCATGGATAAGATCGGATATGAGAGAGAAATTCAAGGTTTTGGGGAATTTGTGCGCACTATTAAAGACCACCGCAGAATCATTTGACTTCATTTTGGTATTGGGAGAGAATTCGCTCATGACCAAATACGCAAAAACATATGAATATGAAAATTTTATACAAACACTTTATTCGCGCTCAAACCCGGATAAATTGGAAAGAGCAAAAACTCATATAATGACCCATATAACTGCGTTTAGAAACTTGTGTGAAGAATATTTCAGAAGCCGCCCTTATCTCTTGTATCTAATGAGTCCTCTGGTTTTTGGTTACTACATGAAAAAATACGGAACTTTTGAAGAAACGCAATGGGGGATGAAAGTAGCAAAACATGGTTGGCTAAGTATTCCTCATGCAAAAATCATTGCCCCTATTCACGAAGCACATTGGAAGAATAAATGGCAACAAATCTTGTTACGATTTACTTTTTCGGGAAACTCTTTGCCAGCAGAAATTTGCGAATTGATTGCAAGTTATATCGTCAAAGTAAAAGCAGGCGAAACAATCTCACAATATTTTACAAGAGTTAGTCAAAACGGTTTTGTAAAACCACAACACGCTAGCATGTGTAATATAGAAAGGTCTCTAGAATTCGGAGACCCCGGAATTAATGTAGTATACACAATAAAATTGAAATATGAATTTTAAGTTTTTGAAAAAAATATGTTTGTTTAAAAAAATTGAAAATTGATGAAAATAATTATTTTTTGCATATAAGCAAACCAGGTTCAAAACCATGTCTCAATACGTCAACCACTTCAAGTCTTACGTCTCCACGCATTATGGCGCATCCGTTAGGAAATACAGATGCAAGCAGATTCATCGGGAAATTTGTACATCACAGGAAGAAAATATGGAAACTGTCTCGGAATTTCACGTCTTTGCGCTTCAAGACATTACTTCTAATGGCATAGACCACGCATACCCAAAAGGAAGAAGACCAGAATGTGTTGCAAAAAGGGCAGAGTTTCACGCAAAATATGGGTTATACAATTTCAACAAGTTTACGAAAGTATATGCGCGCGAACAAGCTATATGGAGTGCTTCTAAAACGTTGGAAAATCAAGAAAAAATGTTCTTCGTGCAAATTGGTGCAATTAACGCGATACTCACAATCCACAAGATTGCATTCAAGTTCATCTCCGAGCTTTCCGACGGTCTCTTGTTATTGCAGTATTCCAAAACATACGAGTACGAGGAGGTTATTACAAGTCTCAAATATTATGACCCAGAATATTATCCAAGGCAGGACAAGATGATTCGCGCAGTTGCCATAACGATGCAGAATATCAAAGAATTCAGAGATTTATGCATAATATACTTTGCAACAAGACCTCAGTTAATCTATCAACTCGCGCCACCCGTGTTTGATATCTACATGAAAACCCACGGGACTTTTGAAGATGCCGTCTATGGAAGACAACTCGCTGCAAATGGATGGTTATCTCAAGAACTCGGAATTATAACTGGTGAATTTTACGAAACAGCTTGGAAGAACAGATGGGCTTCGGTAATTAAACGATTTAGACCTTTGGAAGGAAGTCGTTTCGTTGCGTTGCCCACGGACATTTGCGAAATGATTGCGGGATTTATCACAAAAGTTGATATAGGCGAACCATTTTGGGATTATATTTCAAGAGTTTACGACGCTGAGACCAGAAGCGTGAAAACAGAGTTTGCACACACTTGCAAAATAACAGCTATAGATACTACACGCACCGGTCCATACACTCAGAGAATGAGCTTTAAAATAGAAATGATGCAATATTTGTAAAACTTTACAAAACTTTGTAAAACTTTGTAAAAAATTGAAAATTAAAAAAATAAAAATATATCTTTAATGTTTATTCAAGCCAATAATGCTTACCGGAAAAAAAATGCGCACCGTTGTCGTCCACGAGGAATCTGTTGCTGGTACTATGTTTAGAGTGAAGCGCGTGATGGAAGAAAAAATTATTCGGTTCCCAACCGAGAGCACAGAGGAGTTCCACCTTAGAGAACTACAAAATGTTTATTATCGTGCCTACGGCCCACATTCCAAAGAAGTTTTTGATAGAATCACTACAAAATATATCAAAAAATTCAACTCCATAAATACTTCAAATGGCCAAAAAAAAATATTCTCCCAGCTGTATTTATCCAAGAAAATCTACGATTTAGCGCGCAAATCTTTCAATCTTCTGTCTCAAACGTCATGTAATTTATTAGCCACATGTTATCAAGCAGCAGAAAGAATTTGCGACCAAGCAAACGACGAGCAGTACGCCAACCCAGATATTTATCCAAACCAAAAAAAAATGAAGCGCGCAAAAAAGGCCGCAACCCAATCAGCGCGGCGATTCATCCGCGCGGTAGTAAAATTCTTTCAAGAAAATCCAGACAAACTTTATAAGCTCCCGGTGACTTCCATCTGTCATTTTTTAGAACACTACAATACTCGCGAATTATCAAAGTACGGCGGAATTATAAGTCGTCGTGGTTGGCTGGACATTTCTATCGCCAACATTATTCACAAAAAGTATTACAAACACAAAACCGATTGGCAAAATTTCGTTTCCAAATATACCAAGTTCACGGACGATGTTTGCCAATTAATTGCAGAATATATTTCAGAAACAGCGCTGGATTTACAAGGGAAAAAGTTTGCCGACTTTTACGACGGTGAAGTTGTTCCGGGAATTATTGAAGTTATCATTTAAATGTATTATTTAAATGTATTATGTATATATTTAAATGCAAGCTATTTATGCCGTTGATTCAAAAAAAGGTCTATCTAAAAATGGCGTCATTCCTTGGAAATCAAAAAAAGACATGCAATTTTTCGTGAATAAAACTAAAAATAACACAGTTGTCATGGGGAGAAACACGTATTTCTCATTGCCTCAGAGACCTTTAAAAAACAGAAAAAATGTTGTCTTGACAAATGAACCTCATTTATATTCAGAACCAGATGTTTTATTTACCAAAATGTATGAAAAAAATGAAAAAATTTTTTTCATTGGCGGCAAAACCATTTACGAGCAATTTATTCCTCTTTGCGAAAAAGTATGGGTTACTGAAATTAAAGGAGATTATGATTGCGACCTATTCATGGACTATGACTTTACCGGATTTTCTTCCAGGATTCACATGGAAGATGAAGAATTAAAAATCGTTGAATATTTCGTGTAAAATTTCATCTAAAATCTTTTTTCACATGTTGTTCAAGAATACAAATATTTTCATACATTAACATTAGGTCTTCCTTCTTATCAAAGTCGTGAATTCCAGACAGTTTTTTTTTCAACGAACATTTTAATTTTTCTACGGATTGCTTATACTCCCGAACCTTGTATGTCATTCCTTTACTTTTTGCTAGAACCATCCATCCTAAATTTTGAAAAACTTCCTTGAACCAAGCATTCAGCCACATAAAAGTTGCATCGGGGCAATTCCTATTCTTCCTACTTTTCATAAAATACCCTTTTATAAAATTCTTTCAAAAATCTGTTTTTCCAACCTCGATCGCGATTTTCCGAAAATGGACATTTTAAAAATGTCCAAAAATGGGATCCTCGCCGGAAATTCCGAAATTTCATAAAAAAAGTTGGTTCTTACCATAAAGGTCTCGTTGGCAAAAAAGTCCGAAAAAATGTCTTACGATAAAATTTCCAAAATTCCAAAAAAAACTTAGAGAAAAATTTCATAAATAATTAGAATGCTAAAAAATGCTAACAAAAAAGAACCAAAAGGAACGCCGTTTTTTTGCAAAAAGTGTGACTTTGTTACGTCACATCGCCCAAACTACGAACGACACCTCCTTACCATAAAACACGCCTCAGTCACAAATGCTAACAAAATGCTAACAAAAAAGAACGAAAAAGAACGACACCATGAATGCTCTTGTGGTCGCGTTTATAAACACAACCCGAGCCTTTTGCGTCACAAAAAGGTGTGCCAGGTGGGGTCCGATATGGTTTGCGAGAAAATGGATGCAATTATCAAACAAAACCAGGAGTTCAAGGAGATGCTTTTGGAGCAAAACCGGGAAAACAAGATATTGCAAGAGAAGATTATGAAGATGGAGCCGAGTGTCGTGAATCAATTTAATCTAAACATCTTTTTGAATGAGACGTGTAAAGAAGCCATATCTATTTCGGAATTTATACAATCTTTGTCTATTGGGATTACAGATTTGGAGTATCTCGGAAGAAATGGGTATGTAGAAGGGATTACAAGTATTTTTTTGAATGGGTTGCGAAAATTAGATATTACAAAAAGACCCATCCATTGTAGTGATAGCAAACGAGAGGTGTTGTATATTAAAGAGGATACGTGGGAAAAGGACAAGGAAAAACAAAAGATTACCAAGGCCATACGGAATATTGCACAAATGAATATGAAACAAATACCGAGATGGGCTATTCAAAATCCGGGATATAATGATATTCAAAGCCGTAAAAATACAGATTATTTGAATATCATGAAAGAGAGTGTGGGGGGAGAGGAAGAAAATAATAAAA
>Ga0214919_10006904_pt1 | contig 15444 bp, 15 predicted proteins | sample LL1503_MetaG_FD_177994 | JGI IMG/M metagenome (GOLD analysis project Ga0214919, IMG submission 177994) | Freshwater microbial communities from Lake Lanier, Atlanta, Georgia, United States - LL-1503 | ecosystem: Environmental > Aquatic > Freshwater > Lake | place: USA: Georgia | collected... | reverse complement strand
CACAACGCTGCCGAAGGCAGTTGCCAGCAGCAGGGAGACGAATAGAGGAGATGTGTTGCGCATGGTGCTAGCTTAGCGAAAGTTCGCCTATTGCGGTGAAATGCCCTAAGAACCCAGACCAATGGGCGCCGGGGCGTGCATGGTGATGCGGGTAAACAGCCGGTCGTACAGCGGCTCTCGTTGGTATTTTCCGGTCAATGGATTGCAATGGTCGTCAAATGCGGCGTCCAGGGCTTGCCAATCCGCTTCATCAAGCACTTTTAAGGCTTCTGGGATCACCACGGTTTCTTCCAGATGGATGTGCATGAGGTAAAACTCCACGAACGACTTGAGCGCAGCCTCAAAAAGTGCACGTCGCGAGTCACCCAGCAACTCCCAAGCCAAGAGCAAGTGCTGCAACTCTCGCACCTTGGCTTCGCCGACCGCGTGCTCGTGCTCCAACTGCGCGATCACTTCGCGCGTGGCCGCAGAGCGTGCCGCCACAGAAGGGAAGAGCAATTCAGTTTCTTTGGTGTGGTGCAGACGCTGTGGGAACTCGTCCATGTAGAACAGCATGGCGCGCAATACATCAAAAAATTTCTCGGGGTTGTCCCCAGTGCCCCGCTGCACCATCAATGTCATGGAGCGCAACATCGCGCCAAGCGAGGAATGCTCCTCACGGATGGTGCGAATGCTTTTATGGGCCATGGTTTGTTCCTGTGAAAATGGGATGCCTGGAGCGTCTCACAGGCACCTGCTTGCGCCCTTGACCTAAGTCAATGCTTTGGGATACGGCCCTAACTCAGGCACCTCTTTGGGCTGACCCGCATGCCTTAACCGCAACTTCCCATGGCACCACACTGGGTGCAATAGTCGCAGCCGTCTTTGCGTATGACGGCATGAGCGCCGCACTCATGGCATTTCTTGCCGCTGGTGACGCTTGGAGGTGGAAATGGCGGCTCGCTCACACCGGTCGGGGTCGGTGCGCTGACTAAGGCGGTGGCACCGCCATCGTTGCGCTGAGACATGATGTTTTGAATCGCATACGCTATGGCTGCCACCTCGGAGTCGTGCCACAGGGGCACCTGAGCGCCGTCGTGACGAACAAAGCTGCCCATGCGCACCGGCCCCCGGTCCCAGGCCACCTTGCGCATATCACCCAAGGCGCGGTGCAAAAACCCGCCCCGAGCAGCCAAAGACAGCAAGCGCATGCTAGAAGTCATCCATTGCTGGGACTCGCCGTTTTGCCCCACAGGCATAAAGAACTCAATGGCGCGTTCCAGCATGCCTTCGCCGTTTGGCGTGGGCACCGGCAAAAAGGACACGACCAGGTACAGCGTCTTGTGGCCTTCCTGGGTCCAGTACTCGATCTTCTCGGCCACCGCGGACAAGGCGCCTTTGGGGCGGCTTTCGATGACGCTGCGCATCGGGTCAAACGCGGCGTCCGCCGGTGCGGGCGTAGGCGTGGTTTGAACTGGGTTTTCTGCCAACACCGATCCCAAAATGGCGTTGGGACGGTAGGTTGCCAGGCCCTTAAGTTGCGCCCTCCAGGCCTGAAAATACAGGTCCTTGAACTGGGAGTAGGGGTAGTCCACCGGGACGTTGACGGTTTTCGAGATCGCCGTGTCCACAAAGGGCTGCACGGCTTGCATCATGGCGATATGGTCCTGGGCCGCCATGTCCAGCGCAGACACAAAGTAGTCAGGCAGGGCGCTGACATCACCACCGAGGTGCTTAAACACCCGCCAAGCGTGGTCCTCTACGGCGTATTGGCTGGTGCTGCCGTCGGCCTGGCGCTTTTTTCGCTGGTAAGTCCAAGAAAACGCCGGCTCGATCCCGTTGGATGCGTTGTCTGCAAAGGCCAGGCTGACGGTTCCGGTGGGGGCGATGGAGAGCAAGTGGCTGTTGCGAATGCCATGTTCGGCGATGGCGTCCTTGAGGTGCTGGGGCAATCGGCCAACAAAGTTGTCCCCAAGCAAATAGGTGCTGGCATCGAAGGTAGGGAAAGCGCCGCGTTCTCGCGCTAGCGCAATGGATGACGCATACGCAGCGTCGCGCATGTGGCGGGCAATGCGTGCTGCCATGGTGCGTCCAGCGTCGCTGTCGTAGCGCAGGCAGAGCATTGCCAAGGTGTTACCCAGCCCCGTAAAGCCCACGCCGATACGGCGTTTGGCTGTGGCTTCGGCTTTTTGTTGCGCGAGCGGCCAGAACGTCAGGTCCAGCACGTTGTCCAGCGCGCGTACCTGCAGCGCAACGGCGGCGTCAAACGCTTCAAAGTCAAACCCCACCGGGCCTTGGGTGCCAAACGGATTGCGTACAAAGCGCGTGAGGATGACCGGGCCCAAGTCGCAGCAGCCGTAGGGGGGCAGGGGCTGTTCGCCGCAGGGGTTGGTGGCGGATATGGTTTCGGTTGCGCGCAGGTTGTTGTCGTGGTGGATGGTGTCCAAAAACAAGACTCCGGGCTCTGCGTAGTCGTAGGCTGATCGCATGACGGCGTCCCAGAGTTCTTGGGCTGGAAGCGTGTGGTACACCCACATGCCGTCGTCGCGCAGGCTTGCGCCCTTGGCAATGCGCTCCGCACAGGGCTTAGCGCGGTGCACCAGTTCCCACGGCGCCTTGGTTTGCAAGGCGTGCATGAACGCGTCGCTGACGGCCACCGAGACGTTGAAGTTGTTCCAGCGCCCGGGCGTGCGTTTGGCACCTATGAATTCGAGCACGTCGGGGTGGTCCATTCGCAGCACACCCATTTGCGCACCCCGACGCGCCCCAGCGCTTTCCACGGTGGCGCAGGAGTGGTCAAACACATTGATATAGCTACAAGGGCCCGAGGCAATAGAGGCAGTGCCCTTGACTTCGGCCCCGTGCGGGCGAATGCGCGAGAAGTCGTAGCCCACACCGCCGCCCCTGCGCATGGTCTCAGCGGCCTCGCGCAGCGCCTCGTAAATGCCGGGGTAGCCTTGCTCGTCGGTGCCCTGGATGCAGTCCCCCACAGGCTGCACAAAGCAGTTGATCAGGGTTGCCTGGATGGAGGTGCCTGCCGCGCTCATGATGCGCCCAGCACCTATCGCGCCGGCGCGCATATTGTTCAAAAACAAGGCCTCGTATTTGGCCCGGTCTTGGGGCTTTTCGACGGACGCCAAGGCTTTGGCTACGCGGTGAAAGATGTCTTGGGCGCTGGTTTCTCCGGCTTTGAGGTACTTTTCCTGCAGCACGTCTGCGCTAATGGACTGCGCGGCCAAGCCGCTACGCGCGTGGACCGATTTTTCAACTTTCACAGCAATGCCTCTTCGAGCACCTGGGGCTTGGTACCCACCAACATCCAATCCATCAGCTCCTGCACGCTGCGAATCTCCTCGCCAAAGGGCAGTGCCCCCGCACCCCGAAAAAACAGGCCTTTATGTACGTCACCGTCCAGTGCATGGCCAAGCTGCTGGTCAATACAAAACTGGCCAATGCTGCCGTCGCCATCGCGCAAACCGCAGTGCGCCAGGCAGTCGAAGGACATATTGCACTTCTTCTTCAGGTGCGCTGCCGCCTTGAGCTTTGGCTCAATGCGCAGGTATTTGTTAAGCCAGGGCGTGCGCACTGCGCGCGCGGGCAGGCCTGAGACGCTAACAAACTCGACGATGTCCTTGGGTTTGGCCTGGGCAAGCACGCGCTTGAATGCGGGTGCGGCATCGCACTCCTGGGTGACGGCAAATGCGGTACCCATTTGTACGGCCGACGCGCCCAGCGCTTGCAAACGCACAATGTCGGCGTGGCAGGAAATGCCACCCGCCACGATTAGCGGAATCTTCCCTTCCAAGCCCTGTGCCTGAAAGAAGGCCAGAACCTGCGGCAGCACCACCTCGAAGTCAAAGCGCGGGTCTTGCAAATCTGCTACGTTGGCTGCGCCCAAGTGGCCGCCCGCCAAGCGCGGGTGCTCGATCACGATAGCGTCGGGCAGGCGACCACGCTTCTCCCACTTGCGCACCAGCAACTGCACGCCGCGCGCGTCCGACAAAATCGGTATCAAGGCCGTGTTGGGGAAATCGCGTGCCAGCTCAGGCAAGTCCAGCGGCAACCCGGCCCCCACCACCAGCGCATCGGCGCCACTGACCAAGGCCTGTTGCACATAGCCTTGGTATTGGCTGAGGGCTTTCATGATGTTGACGGCCACCATGCCATGGCCTAGGGCTAGTTTCTTGGCCCGAACAATCTCGCGGTCCAGCCCCTCGAGGTTGGCCGCCTCAATGATTTCGCGTGCATCGGGCTCTTTGTCCAGGTGGCCCGTACGCTGCATTAAGTCGGGATGCAAGCGGCGCAAATCAACCGACGAGATCGTGCCTAGGCCGCCGGCCCGCGCCACAGCACCGGCTAAACCGCCAGCTGAAATGCCGACGCCCATGCCACCTTGCACCACCGGAATCAACGTGCGGCCCTTGAGCTGCAGCATCCGCAGGACCAATTGGGTGCGTAACCCGCTCACGCTTATCGAAACATCGTCCACATTGCAGGTAAAACTGTTGTCCATCATGTACCAAAAGAGGGGCAGGCGCCCAAACACGGCAAGGCTAGTGCATCTTGAGCGAGCTAAATGGATGCAAATCGCGTTTTCAGGGCAAAAGAGCCGTGCGCTTGATCCTGGTCAATGAATTCCAAAGGATTTGGTTTGCCCTGGCAAGGCTTGGTGCGGCCGGCGCAGGCGTCCCGTACACGGCGGGCATTACCTTATGATTCCCCATCGATTTTTGGGGAGTTTTTTAGCGGTGCGAACTATGTTTTCCAAGGGGTTGGGCGCTGTATTGGGCGGCGTTGTGGTCGTGGTGCTGTGCGCTACCGGTTGGGTTTTTTACCCGGTGCAGCTGCCCCCAGGAACCTTAGACCTATCTATCGATCCAGGCACCAGCCCCAAAGAAGTGGCAGCCGAAATTGCCCGTGTGGGTGTGCCGCTGCCGGCCCCGCTTTTGTACCTATGGTTTAAGCTTTCGGGCCAGGCACGCCAAATCCGCGCTGGCAGCTATGAACTCAGCGGCACCTTGAGTCCCTATGGCGTATTGCAAAAGCTGGTGCGCGGTGACGAGGCTTTGCGTAGCGTCACCTTGGTTGAAGGCTGGACTTTTCAGCAAGTCCGCCAAGCGCTTCAAGCCGCCGACAAGCTCAAGCCAGAATCGGCTGCCTTGAGCAACGCGCAGATCATGGAGCAACTCGGACGCCCCGGCGTGCACCCGGAGGGGCGGTTTTTCCCGGACACCTACACCTACTCCAAAGGCAGTAGCGATTGGGGCGTGTTGCAACGGGCCCTGCGCGCCATGGACCGCAAGTTGGCCGCTACCTGGTCGCAACGCAACCCCTTGGTGCCTCTAAAGTCAGCCGACCAGGCCCTGATCCTGGCCAGTATTGTGGAAAAGGAAACGGGCCTGACGGCCGATCAGGCCCAGATTTCGGCCGTATTTAACAACCGCCTGCTGCTGGGCATGCGCTTGCAAACAGACCCCACGGTGATTTACGGGATGGGTGCGGCATTTGATGGCAATCTGCGCAAATCCGATCTTCAGACCGATACCGCTTACAACACCTACACCCGCAACGGTCTGCCCCCCACGCCGATTGCAATGCCGGGACGCCAAGCGCTGTGGGCGGCGGTGCATCCTGCTCCCTCCAAGGCGCTTTATTTCGTGGTGCGGGGCGATGGCAGCAGCGCGTTTAGCGCGACGCTGGAAGAGCACAATCGCGCGGTTAACACCTACCAGCGCAGCAAATAAACAAGCGCAGAAAGTACAGCAACGATGGGCGGCTTATTCATTAGCTTTGAAGGCATAGATGGTGCGGGCAAGTCCACGCACATCACAGCCTTGGCGCAGGCCTTTGAAGCCCAGGGCAGGGTGGTGGTTCGCACCCGCGAGCCTGGCGGAACGCCATTGGCCGAGACTCTGCGCAAGCTGGTCCTGAATGAAGCCATGGACGCATTAACCGAATCTTTGCTCGTTTTTGCAGCCCGGCGCGATCACATTGCTCTGGTTATCGCCCCTGCATTGGCCCGAGACCAGGTGGTGCTGTGTGACCGCTTTTCAGACGCCACCTTTGCTTACCAAGGCAGCGGTCGTGGGTTTGACTGGGACACGTTGGGCATGTTGGAACAGTGGGTGCAAGGCAGCGGTCCCACGCATGACCTGGGTTTGGCCTCGGCGGACTTGCTGCAACCCCAGCTAACCCTGTGGTTTGATTTGCCTGCGCCTGTAGCGGCCCAGCGCTTGGCTGGCGCACGGGTGCCCGACAAATTTGAGTCGCAACCGGAGGCTTTTTTTGAACAGGTAGCGTCCGGCTACGCACGGCGCATGGCGCAGCAGCCGCATCGCTTTGCACAAATCAATGCCAACCAGGACCCAGATGCGGTTTGGCACGAGGTACTGAGGGTCGTAAAGGCCAAGGGATTTTTGGCATGATGGCCACGCCGCCCTGGATCCAGGCCCAAGCCAAAGCCTTGTTGCAACAGCGCGGTCATGCCTGGCTGTTGAGCGGACCTTCAGGCCTTGGCCAATATGGTTTGAGCATGGCCTTGGTGCGCGCCTGGTTGTGTGAAAACGTCGGTGAAATGGGCGCCTGCGGCCAGTGCGCAAGCTGCCATGCCATTGATGTTCGCACCCACGCCGACCTGTGTGTGCTGATGCCAGAGACGCGCATGCTCGAACTTGGCTGGCCATTGGGCGAAAAGGCCCAGAGCGATATCGACGACAAAAAGCGCAAGCCCAGCAAAGAAATACGGGTCGAGGCCCTGCGCGACGCGATCGAATTTTCGCAGCGCACCAGCGCACGCGGACGCGGCAAAGCGGTGCTGGTGTACCCGGCAGAGGACATGAATGCCATCGCTGCCAACGCCTTGCTCAAGACCTTGGAAGAGCCCCCAGGTGACGTCAAGTTCGTACTTGCCAGTGAATCGGCACACCAGTTACTGCCTACCATCCGCAGCCGGTGCCTGGCGCACGGCATGCAATGGCCGGATACAGAGGCAGCCCGGGCGTGGTTGATGGCCCAAGGGGTTGAGGCCAAGCAAGCGGGGGAGGCGTTGATAATTTGCGGCCAACGGCCAGAGGATGCCTTGGCTTGGGCCCAGTCGGGGCGGGACGCGACGCTGTGGGCCGGTTTTGCCAAGGCCATGGCGCGTGGCGATGTGGCCTATGTGCGGGACTGGAGCGGGCGTGAACTGTTGGATGCGCAGCACAAGTTGTGCCACGATCTCCTGGCTTTGGCGGTGAATGCACCGCCCCGGTTTTTCGCCCCGCAGACCCTGTGCGAGCCAAGGTCGGTAGCCGCGTTGACCCGTTGGAACCAACAGCTTAACGCCCATCAGCGAACCGTAGACCACCCCTTTAATGCGGGCTTGCTCTTAGAGTCGTTGATCTGCCAGGCCCAACACGCGCTTTCGCCCGAATTGTCCTAAGACCCCCAAGAAGTGAACATTCGTATGCCAACACCCGCTCCGCCCACTATCCCGCAGCCAACACCTGGTTGGTCGGACTCCGTTTTGGGCAATCCCGCAATGCGTCCCAGCGTCATGCAGCTCAATATCAAGGATGTTCCTGGTCTGTACAACGCTTACATCCCGATGTTTACCGATGGCGGCATTTTTCTTCAGACCAGCCGCTCGTATGCCTTGGGCGACGAGTTGTATGTGCTGCTGACGCTGCCAAACGACCCGCAGCGCCACGCCATTGCGGGTCTGGTGGCCTGGGTGACGCCGCCAGGGCCACCGGCCGGGCGGGTGCAGGGGGTGGGAATCCGCTTCCCAGCGGACCAACGTGCCGCAGCAGTCAAGATAAAGATTGAGGCGCTGTTGGGCGACTTGTTAACCTCAGGCCGACCCACCCACACACTCTAAAACCGCCGTGTTTACCGACTCGCATTGCCACCTTACATTTCCTGAACTTAGCGACGGCTTGGTCGGTATTCGCCAAGCCATGGCTGCAGCGCAAGTGGAGCGGGCCTTGTGCATTTGCACTACCTTGGAGGAGTTTCCCCAGGTTCACGCCCTGGCACTGGAATACGACAACTTCTGGTCCACGGTCGGCGTACACCCGGACAACGAGGGGGTAAGCGAACCCAGCGTCCAAGACCTGGTGCAACGTGGCAGCTTGTCCCGCGTAGTGGCAGTCGGCGAGACCGGGCTGGATTACTACCGGCTTAATGGCCGCAGCTTGGCGGATATGCACTGGCAGCGTGAGCGCTTTCGGGTGCACATCCGTGCAGCCCAAATCTTGCAAAAACCTCTGGTTATCCACACACGCAGCGCGTCCGACGACACGATTTCGATCCTGAAGGAAGAAGGTGAGGGGGTGTCGGGGCGATCAGCTGGCGGAGTGTTTCACTGCTTCACAGAGACCCGTGAGGTGGCCCGTGCCGCCTTGGACATGGGGTTTTACATCTCTTTTTCAGGTATTTTGACCTTTAAGACTGCACAAGATTTGCGGGAAATTGCTTCCTGGATACCCTTAGATCGCATGCTGATTGAGACCGATAGTCCCTATTTGGCGCCTATGCCGCACCGGGGCAAGACGAACAACCCGTCCTACGTGCCCTTGGTCGCACACCAGATTGCCCAGGTGCGCGGTTGCAGCGTCGAGTCAATTGGCCAGGCCACAAGTGACAACTTTTCCTTGCTTTTCCGAGGTGTTGCGGCGTGAACAGGGTTGTATTTAGTTTAGTTAGTTACATTAGATATGCGCTTTATCTTATTGTATTTATTGGTTTTTTTCCTGCAGCAGCGGGTTCGTATGACGACTTTTTCAATGCTATAGCGCAAGACGACAGCGTTCGCATCAAACAGTTGCTTAAGCGCGGCTTTGATCCCAACACCATTAGTCCGTCCGGTGTTCATGGGCTGGTTTTGGCCATTCGGACCCCGTCGCCCCGCGCCATACAAACGCTTTTGGACACACCCGGTATTGCCGTCGAGGTGCGCACACTGCAGGATGAAAGCCCCTTGATGCTGGCCGCGTTGGCGGGCATGCACGGTGTGTGCGAGCGATTAATCTCCTTGAACGCCGACGTCAACAAGACCGGCTGGACGCCTTTGCACTATGCCGCATCGCGCAGCCACGCCGACACGGTTCGTCTGTTGCTGGCCCATTTTGCTTATGTGGACGCCGAGTCGCCCAACCGGACCACGCCGCTGATGATGGCTGCCATGTACGGCGACACGACAACAGTCAAAGCCTTGCTAGACGCTGGCGCCGATGCGAGCCTGCGCAATGACAAGAACCTGAGCGCCCTCGATTTCGCCTTGCAAGTTGGAAACGATAGTTCCGCACAGCTGATTGCTCGCTATTCGGCCGATTCGGGCGCCCGGTAATTTGTCGTGGCTAACGTATGCGACCCCCGTGGTTTGAACTACATTAACCACTTCATACGATGTATATTATGTTAATAAAAAGATGGTGTGGTCTGAGGCCTTTGCCGTAAAGCCCTTTCAAAGCCCGTCACACAAACGAGCCCCTGGCTTTAATCCCTAGGCTTTCAGCGCGGGGCTAAACGCCATCAGACTCAATATCTCGAACAACATCTGCGCACCGGCCTGTGCGGTGTTAGTGGTGGCGTCATATTGGGGCGCAACCTCGACTACGTCGCCGCCTACAACATGCAGACCTTTGAGACCGTGTAACAGTGCCAGCGCCTCGCGCGTGCTCAAGCCGCCGATCTCGGGCGTCCCGGTGCCGGGTGCAAAAGCGGGGTCCAGGCCGTCGACGTCAAACGTCACGTAAGTCGGGCCATCACCCACCACGGCGCGGGCCATGCGCACAATCTCGTCAATTCCCAGGCGCTCCACTTCTTCGGCGTGGACCACGGTCATTCCCGCGTCTTTGGAAAACTCCCAGAGGTATTCGGACGACCCGCGAATGCCAATCTGAATACAGCGCGTCGGGTCCAACACACCATCGAGCACCGCCAGGCGAAATGGCCCACCATGGTGAAACCGGGTCTGGTCAAACTCGCCACCGGTGTCGCAATGGGCATCAATGTGCACCATGCCAACCGGCCCAGACCGCCCCAGCGCCTTCATGATCGGGTAGGTGATGGAGTGGTCGCCGCCTACCGTCAAGGGAAGCACGCCCTGCTCCGCCACCAGGCTGTACCAGCGTTCCAAGTCTTCTATGCACATCGGGAGGCTGTAGCGGCTGCGAAACGGCACATCGCCCACGTCAGCCACGCGCAGCGTGTGCACAGGCGCTACCTGTAGAACATGGTTGTACGGGCCAATGCGCTCTATGGTTCGCAGCGCCCTGGGGCCAAAACGGGCGCCAGGCCGGTTGCTGGCACCCAGGTCCATGGGTGCGCCCATGAGGGCGACTTGCAAGTCGCCAAAGTCAGGCGCCACAGAGTCAACAGCCCGCGCCGGAGCCGACAGCAAGGTAGGAATTCCTGCATAAGGCGCAGCGCGCGCACCACCTTCCGAAAAGATACTGGCGGCCACCTGTTTGAACAGCGGGTCGTGCATATCGGCAGCGGTGCCGCTGTATTTGGCGCGCAGGGCGGCTAGTTGGTGTTCGCTCAGTGGCATCGAGATTCCTCAAGTCGAGGCTTGGATGGTAGTGCAGTCCTTTGAGGAGAACCTTGGGGTCGCCCACTTTACAGAACAAGGGTTAGCCAGCTTGCCAAGCACGGCCGATTGCAGCACCGTACAGGCCATTACAAACGGAGCGAAGCATGATGGTGGGTGCGTGGTGGATTTGGCCGGTGGTTGCGCTGATTTATGGGGTTTTCCGGCTGTGGTACGACAACTGGCGCGGACCGCTGACGACCCAAGAGATTGAGGACTTCATGGCGAAAGCAGCTCAATCATCCGCCGCCAGCACCACTGAATCAGCCGTATTGCGCGCCTTTCTCGAAGCGGACGACGGAAACGAGTTTGTGATGAGCAATATGGTCGGATTGCATACCCGGCCGGTCTTGCACCCTGCTACGGGTGCACCTACTTCTGCGCTTGAACTCTTTCAGGAATACGGGCGGCGCTTCGTGCCAGTGCTGTTTCGCCATGGCGGCCATCCGCTGCTAGCCATGCGCAAGGTGGGTGGCTATGTGGACTCGTGGCAGACGCCAGCAGACCCAGGTTGGCACATCGTTGGCGCCATGCGGTACCGCAGCCGACGCGACATGATGCGGATCGCCTTGGACCCCGGTCTGAAGCAGGCACACCCCTTTAAGGCGACGGCCACAGCGGTGACTTTTTCTTTTCCTACCCAAGTGTTCATAGGCTTTGCTTTGAGACCCCGTGCCTCGGTGGCGCTGATTCTGGCGCTGCTGGCGGCCCTGGTTCACCTGGGCAGCTTGATGGCGCTCTTGGACAAATAGTCCACCTTTACCTGTACTACCTCCATGAAAACTTTAATCACCGAAATGTTCGGAATTCAGCACCCCATCATCCAAGGCGGCATGCACTACGTGGGCTTTGCCGAACTGGCCGCCGCCGTGTCCAACGCCGGCGGCCTGGGCATCATCACCGGTCTGACACAACGCACACCTGCGGCGCTGGCAGCCGAGATCGCCCGCTGCCGCACCATGACCGAAAAGCCTTTTGGAGTGAACCTGACCTTTTTGCCCACCGTGAGCTCGCCGGACTACCCCGGCTACATCCAGGCCATCATCGATGGCGGCGTCAAAGTGGTGGAAACGGCCGGCAACAATCCGCAAAAATGGCTACCCGCGCTGCACGATGCTGGCATTAAGGTCATTCACAAATGCACCTCGGTGCGCCACGCGCTCAAAGCCGAGACCATTGGCTGCGACGCCGTTAGCGTCGACGGTTTTGAATGCGGGGGCCATCCCGGTGAGGACGACATTCCCAATTTCATCTTGCTGCCGCGAGCGGCCGAGTCTCTGAAGATTCCGTTTGTCGCCTCCGGCGGCATGGCCGACGGGCGCTCGCTGGTGGCGGCCTTGGCGCTGGGCGCCGAGGGCATCAATATGGGCACCCGCTTTATTGCCACACAAGAAGCGCCGGTGCACGAGAAAGTCAAACAAGCCATCGTGGCCGCCAGCGAACTCGACACCCGCCTGGTCATGCGCCCCTTGCGCAACACCGAGCGCGTATTGCGCAATGCCGCGGTTGACCGTTTGCTGGAAAAAGAGCGGAGCTTGGGCGAAAACCTCAAGTTTGAAGACATCATCGACGAAGTGGCCGGGGTCTACCCGCGCATCATGCAAGACGGCGATATGGAAGCCGGTGCTTGGTCCTGCGGCATGGTAGCCGGGCTGATTCACGACATTCCGACCGTCAAGGAACTCATAGACCGCATCATGCGTGAGGCCGAAGGCATCATCTACCAGCGCTTGGTAGGCACAGGGCGAGGTTAAAGCGCCGCTGCGTCGCCGTGAGATAGCCGTTGAGAAAGCGGCCTTAGACGTGGCCCCAGACCATGAGTGCGTCGCGCCCTTCGCTGACCAGATCCACCTTGGCGCCCACCGGCAGCAGCACCTTGGTCGGCACGTGGCCAAAGGGCAAGCTCGTCAACACGGGCGCTGCCAACTGGCTGCGCAGCCATCCCACCACGCTGGCGAATTTGAAGCCTTTGTCGTGCGGCACCAACTTGTAGTTGGTGAACTGGCCCAACACAATGGCTTTTTGTTGCGACAGCACGCCCGCATGGAGAAGCTGGGTGAGCATGCGCTCCAGCCGGTAGGGGTGCTCGCCCACGTCTTCCAAAAACAGCACGCCACCTTTGATCTTGGGGAAATAGGGCGTACCCAACAAGGAGACCAACACCGCCAGATTGCCGCCCCACAGCTTGGCGTTGTGGATTTCGACTGCGCTGTCGGCCTCGGACTTGGGCAATTGCCAGCCTGCGCCCTCCCCTTGCTCCAAAAGCAAGTCTTCAAAGCAGGCTTGCATGATGTCATCCGGCCCCTCAGGGGCGCCAAAGTCTTCGCCCAGCGCCGGACCTTGCCAGGTGATAGCGCCGGTCTGGGCCAGCACCGCCAGATTGAACGCAGTGAAATCGCTCAAACCCACAAACTGTGTGCCCGCCTCCACCGACTTCGCAAGAGCGCCATAGGGCAGCGCGGGCAAAAGCCGCGTCAATCCATAGCCCCCGCGTGTGACCATAGCCACATCGGCGCCACTGGCCGCAGCCCGACCAATGGCCGCCAGGCGCGTGGCATCGTCCCCCGCAAAGCGCTGGTAGCTGGCCAGCGCGTCCGCATCTACCTCCACCTCGTGCCCCATGGCTCTTAACTGCGTAAGCCCGCGCCTAAATGCAGCCTTGTCGCGCACCGCGCCCGAAGGAGAAAAAATGTAAATATGGCTCATAAATTAAATGGGGGTCAGATTCCAATTATCAGCATGAAAAAATGCCAGCGCCCGCTCAGCGATGCGTTCACCATGCTCTTGGACAAAATGCCCGGCCTCGGGCAAGACCATTACCTCGCTGCAACCGCGAACTTGGGCCTGCAGCGCGCGCATGACCGGCTCACCTAGCACCGGGTCTTGCTGGCCGATAGCCATCAGGCTCTGACCCGACCACCGCGAAGTCCAAAATTCTTCGGCGCGGCGCGACACTTCAGCGCCCGGCGAATCAGCGAACTCAGGCACCATGGGCGGAAAAGCCCGCAGCGCCGCACGGTGACCACGGTCGGGAAAGGGTGCGTTGTAGGCCTGCCATTCGGGCGAAGTCATGTGTGGGTTGCCGCGGGCGAATAGGCGTCCCACATCAAATTCAGGGTTCTTGGCGCCCCAGTCGCGCCAGGCCACAAATCCGCCAGACAAGGGTAAGGCGCCCGTGGCCAGCGTCGTGTTCATAAGCAGCAGCCCACGGTAACGCTGCGGCGCGTCCATGGGCAAGGTCAGGCCCAAAATGCCGCCCCAGTCTTGCACCACCAACACCACGTTGCACAAGTTCATCCGTTCCACGAACTCCAGCAGCACCCGGCGGTGAAAGTCAAAGGTGTGAAAACTGTCTTTCTTGGGCTTGTCGCTCTTGCCAAAGCCAATCAGATCCGGCGCGACCACCCGGTGCCCTGCTGCTACAAACGCAGGAATCATCTTGCGGTACAGGTAGCTCCAGGCTGGGTTTCCGTGTAAGCACAGGTAGGTGGTCTGCGCGTCCGCTGGGCCCACGTCGAGGTAATGCATGCGCAAACCCGCGAGCGCAGGCAAGTCACTCAGGTAATTTACGGGCCAGGGGTAGCCAGGTAGATCGGCAAAACAGGCATCCGGAGTGCGCAAGGCGTCATCTCGCACCGGGTTCATGTTCACCCTTTTGGGCTTAAAAAATTCTTGTAATGCGCCAGCGCACTCGGCGCCCAACACACCGCCCTGCACCACCGTATGGTGGTTTAAGGCGGCTTGCTCGAAAAGGTTAAGCACCGAGCCTGCAGCGCCAGTGCGCGGGTCGGCTGCACCAAAAACCACGCGTTGTAGGCGCGCGTGCAGCATGGCACCGCAGCACATGGCGCAGGGCTCCAGTGTGACAAAGAGCTCGCAGCCGTCAAGGCGGTAGTTACCCAAAACCTGCGCGGCAGCCCGCAACGCTGCAATTTCTGCATGCGCGGTGGGGTCTTGCTGGCCGATGGGGGCATTGCGACCGGTGGCGATCAGCTGTCCGCCCTTCACCACGACAGCGCCCACAGGCACCTCGCCCTCCTGCTCCGCCAGCGCTGCTTGCGCGAGCGCCAGGCGCATCCAATGCGCATCATTAGGCAAATGGGCCGCCATGAAACACCGCCGCGCTCACGCGCCCAGACCCATCTGGCGCATCCATTGACCCAGCGCCTGCTCATCAGGTGTGCCAGCATCGTAGATCTCCAACATGCGGGCGTGTGCTTCAGGACGATGCTGATTCACTTTAACTTTGCACTGCAAGCTTATGATATTTAATGAAAATGCCACGATGGCACTCAGCATTTTCCCGGTGTAATCGTCTGGGAGTCCGCGCCACTGGTCCGCATAAGCAGGTTCATGGTCTGCAATAAGTTGCTTTAAGAGTGCGTCTTTGGCTGCATGGCCGTCTAGCACCTCGGCCTGCACGGTGCAATGCACGGCAACATAGTTCCAGGTGGGTACGCGCGCCAAGTCTGGGTAAACCTTGGGCGACATATAGGCGTGCGGCCCCATAAACGTGACCACCGCCTGCGGTCGCGTGGCCAGGTATTTCCAGTGGGAATTGCCGCGTGCACAGTGGCCCAACAGGCGTCCGTTTGCCAGCGCTGGCGCATCGCCCTCCTCCACCGCCTCCCAGTGCAAGGGCAAATGGGTCACAAACGGCAAGCCGTCATCGTCCACCGAGATGAGGCTGGCAAAGGGATGGGCGCGCATCACCTGTTGGGCGATTGGTGCACTCTGGGGGTCAAATTGTGAGGGCAGGTACATGGTTCATCCAAGTTTCAACACATCATCCCGAAGGCGCTGCAGCACGCCCGCCCAGCGCATGCTGCGGTCTTGGCGGTACAGCCGCGCCGACGGGTACCAGGGACTGTCCGATCGCTCAAGCAACCAGC
>Ga0214919_10006903_pt1 | contig 15444 bp, 12 predicted proteins | sample LL1503_MetaG_FD_177994 | JGI IMG/M metagenome (GOLD analysis project Ga0214919, IMG submission 177994) | Freshwater microbial communities from Lake Lanier, Atlanta, Georgia, United States - LL-1503 | ecosystem: Environmental > Aquatic > Freshwater > Lake | place: USA: Georgia | collected... | reverse complement strand
AAACACAATGCCACTTGGTATTGGTGTTCCTGCGCCACTGGCCACTGTCAAAGAAGTTCCAGTTGGTGCTTGTAAAGTATTATTAGGTAAAGAAATAGTACCAGTTGGATTGACTATAACTGAATAACTGCCTGTGGTTATTCTATCTTGTAAAACATTAGCTGCACTACTTCCTTGGAAACCTTGGGCACCAAAACTGCCGGTGTAGCCAACATCACCTTGGCTACCTATATAACCGGTATCACCATATGAACCGGTGTAGCCGATATCGCCTTGAGAACCCTGACTACCTGCTCCAGTTGCACCTTGGGCACCATATGAACCGGTGTAGCCGATATCGCCTTGAGAACCCTGACTACCTGCTCCAGTTGCACCTTGAGCTCCTTGATTACCTGCTCCAGTTGCACCCTGTGCTCCTTGATTACCTGTTCCGGCTACACCCTGTCGACCTTGACTACCCGGTACTCCTTGAAAACCAGTTCCTCCGTTATTACCTTGTGGTCCTTTAGATCCAGAGTAGCCTGTCTCTCCCTTTATACCTTGAGCTCCTGATAGATCACTAACATAGGTATATGTAGAACCATTCCATAGATATAATCTAGAATTTTCTGGATCTTCAGCATCACCATTTTCAATAATAGCAAACTGCCCTGCTACTATATTTGTAGGTGCAGTATCTGCTGTAAGTGCAGATATAGATATATAAGTTTTGGCAATGGTAAATCCTAATCCTGTATTACCTGTATTGCCTTGAGCACCAATACTACCAGTATAACCAATATCACCCTGACTACCCATATAACCTATGTCGCCCTGGAATCCTTGATTGCCTGCTGCACCTTGATTACCAGTTCCGCCTTGATTACCTACTACACCTTGACTACCGGTACTACCTTGATTACCCTGTGCGCCTGTATATCCTTGATAACCCTGTGATCCGTTATCACCCTGACTACCCTGTGATCCGTTATTACCTTGATTACCTTGTGTACCAATGCTACCTGTATAACCTTGATTACCCCCCGCTCCTTGATCACCTTGGCTACCTTGTGCTCCTGATCCACCTTGACTACCTTGGTTACCTTGTACTCCTGATCCACCTTGACTACCTTGGCTACCTTGTGCGCCATTTCCACCTTGAGCACCTTGATCACCTTGTGATCCATTACTACCTTGAATACCCTGATTGCCTTGATTACCTTGGAATCCTTGAATACCTATATTACCCTGAACACCTTGAGAACCAGATGCACCTTGGCTACCTTGTGCTCCTGAGCCACCTTGATTACCTTGTGATCCTTGATCACCTTGAGAACCATTTACACCCTGGCTACCTTGAGCACCATCGGCGCCTTGATAACCCTGAGCACCAGCTGAACCATTGTAACCAGTTGATCCAGTATAACCATTATAACCAATTATACCATCAGTACCACGCGAACCTGTATATCCAATAACTCCTTGAGAACCCTGACTTCCAACATATCCATTTGAACCAGAATAACCTGTTGTTCCAGTGGTTAATGTTAAAATAATTTCATTGGTTGTGTCATTATATACAGCATCTAACCCTGTATGATTAGGGTGAACAAACATTTCAGCAACAGCATCTTGTGCAATTTCCGCAAAATTTGTGTTAGTTGTACCTATTAAAGTGGTAATTCCAACAAAGTTGCTGTTTATTTTGTTAAAAGCTGTTCTAATGCTGTCGCCGTCGCCGGCATTAGGGTTAGTACCCGTGTTTATATACTGTATTGGCATAGTTTATCCTTATGGACTCCTGGTTCATATGGATATTTACCTGAAATACAGTTATATTTTTAATGTATGCGGAAGTCTGGGGCCATCTTTAACACACACTAGCCAAACTGTTACCACTGGTACATTTATGCTTTTTAACCATTCATTAGGGAACCAAGTTTCACGTCTAAACTCCTGGAATCTAATGGTAGTATTCCTAATGTATTTGCCTAGGTTTTGATCTATATAGTAAAGAAAACTGTTTTCATTCCAATAGCTAACGTGTGTAGGATCCTGGAATGCACCGCGTCCGTCTGTACTAGGCACTTCAATAAATGCCCATCCACCGTGTGCTAATACCCTGTGTATTTCGCTCATAGTTTTAAGAGGATCTTTTAAATGTTCAATAACATGACTGGCATTTAAAACACCTACGCTACTATCCTCTAAAGGGATTCCTTCATTTAAATCACAGTTTATGTCGCCGCCCTCTTGATCAATGACTAGATATCCAGGACGACGATTGATACCACCACCCATATCAACTTTTAACAATTTACGTTGATCGGCATCTTTTTCTGCTAGAGCCTGTGCATAAAAATTAAACAATTCTACAGTTTTAACTTGAATGGCTTGATTACGTTTAAGAAACGTATTTTCTCCAGTGACCCTATAAATGTACAACACTTTGGGAATATGTAACATAGTTGTTGCCAAATAAGTTCTAATACATAATTCGTGATCGTCACAGATAGCAAGATCAGGGTTATGACCGCCAATTTCGTGATATGTGGTAGTTCTCCAAGCCCTAACGTGATCAGGTGCATACCAAATATAACCAATACTATGACTACTAGGTTTAAAAGTATTCATAGCTTTTAAATCTTTGCCGCGCCATTTGTAATCATAATGTGTCCAACCAAATGCTGGATTATATGGTATAAATGTATCAGTCATATGATACACAGCATCATCACTATAGGCAAATCCCACTGTGGTATCTTGAAATGCTAGATTCAATTCTTCTAAACAATCTTCAGTTAGAATGTCATCATGGTCTACTTCTACTAGAATATCACCTGTACCTAAAGAAAACGCTGCTTTTTTAATAGCGCCCACATTAGTGTTATTATCTTCAGTTCTAACGATCTTGACTTGTGGATGTGATTGTATTTCTTTGGGTATTTGTGCTATCTTGCATTTTCCATTGAGGTAGAGAATCCATTCCCAATCGGTATATGTTTGATCTACAATGCTCTTGAATAGTTCTAAAAGAAATTTTGGGTCTTTTTGGTTGTGGGTTGGGGTGATAATACTAAATTTATAGTTCATATATGTTTAATCAAAAAAGAATAGGTGAATCAATCTAGCGTTTTCTATAGTTTGTCCAAAGTAAGGACCTGCTGCATGAAAACATCTAGCATCCATGATCACTAATCTATTATATACGTTTGCTACAGAATCTGCAATATCAAATTTTGTGCCATCAAGAAATCCACCATTAAATGATCCATCACTGTTATGATCATCGGCGTGCCTTGCACCTGTGATTTTAGAAGATAATAAATTTGTTCCACTTTGAAGAGGAGCATCAGGAGTTAGATAAATCATAGCTGCCCAACGTTGTAGATCATGATGATATACTTGCGGATCTGCGGCTGTAGTATATTGAAATCTTCCACAGTGGCTGTGTACTTCATTAAAATGAACTATTTTTTGACCCATAATACTTTCAAATGCTTCTTTAGTTCCATCTACTATCCATTGTCTAGTTGATCGATAACCTTTGTAATATCTTAGGTCCATAGCATATTCTGTATTTAGAGCTAGGTTTCTTACTTCATCTGGGTTGGCGTAAAAATTATCTACGACAAACAATTTTGGGCTGGGTTGTGGGTTGATCATAATTGTAAAAATGTTATAGCTGTATTTAATATATAGATTTATTGCTATTGCAATTATTGATAAAAAATATTGGTTGCTCATTTGATGTAATAGTGTTATAATAATAGCTCTATTTTATTCAAATAAATATTGTTATGACTTGCTTAATTTTGAATGCTGATGCAGCACCAATTTCCGTACTTCCACTAAGTGTAATTCCGTGGGAAGAATCCATACGATATCTTGTATCGGATAAAGCCACGGTTCTAGAATGGTATGACGATTGGATTGTACATAGCGCAACTTGGGAAACCCGAGTCCCTGCTGTTATGATCTTAAAGGAATACCAAAAGAAGAAAACTTCTGTGCGTTTTAGCAAACAGAATGTATTCCTACGTGACCTATTTACTTGCCAATACTGTGGTGTTGATGTAACTGGCAAAACTGCTACGTTAGATCACGTACTACCAACTAGCCACGGTGGTAAGACTACCTATGAAAACTGTGTATGTGCCTGTGCCAAATGCAATGCCGGCAAGGGTAACGACAAGAAGATTGTCCCTAAGGTCAAGCCATTCAAGCCAACTTATTTCCAATTGGTTGACAAGAGGAAGAAAATGAAGTTTGATCTGCGCCACCCAAGCTGGGCAGCATACTTAGAATAAAGAATAGCACCTTAGGGTGCTATTTTTTTATCTCTCACGATATGTAATACGACATTTGCTTAAATCGTAAACAGACATTTCAGTTTTAACTTTATCGCCCAGTAGGATTTGTATTTTATTTTGGCGCATACGGCCGCTTATGTGGCCTAATACCAAGGCCTGGTTTTCTAACCTAACTCGAAACATAGCACCCGGTAGAACTTCTTCTATTATCCCTGCCATTTCGATTGTATCTTCTGCTTTTGCCACTTTAAATTGTCTCTCCTTTTAAACCTTTAATTACTAATTCTTTAGAACGTTTGTCTAATACCTTATCTTCAGCTGTCTGTATATATCGGGACATTTGAACTGTATACGTCATTAAGGCTACTTGACCTTTTTCAGTCCAACTGCTATATTGAGCGCCAACTTCACTACGAAAATAGTAATCTCTATTATTCATTAGTTCGTTGATACCGCCGTACATAATATCTTTTATGGTTTGTTTTTCCATATCAAATCTTCTCGCCAACTTCAAAACCACGGAAACGGAGAAAGCGAGGGAAACGCAACGAATAAGTGCCATCTTGATTTTGTGTAACAGCATCTGCTCTTACCTCCACAATTTGGCGATTAAGACTATCACGGTTAGCCCAAAACTCAGTTCGATCAGCGTCACTAAAACCGCTACCAACATTAACTCGTACATCCCGACCTTCGTCGACGCCGGAACAAACAAGAGCTCCCAAGCGTCCCACATTCTTTCCAGTGCCTTCTTCAACATCAGTGATCTCCAAACTTACTTCAATAAAAGGTTTCATTTTAAGCCAACTCACACTACGTTTACATTCGTAAATAGAGTCAACATCTTTGATCATAATACCTTCAAAGCCCGCTTCAATGGCATCTTTGTTGTATTGCTTAAATTCTAGTTCACCTACATAACTATCAAGGTCAACTTCTTTCTGTGGAATGACATCAATACTACCAACTTTGTCAAATACTGCTTTCATACTGCGTAATAGATTACTACGACGTTTTTGACCCATTACACTACTGCCCCTTTGAAACTCACTAAGGGGAATGATGTCGAACAACATTAGGCGGGCATCTTCACTTTGTACATCACTTTTACGATGCACTTGTTTCATCAATGCTTGGAAACTCGAACTAACCATCTCACCATCTAAGATCATACTTCGATCAAAGAGTTCAATATTAGCTTCAATAGCCCGTGTAATGTGACCAAAGTTTTCTAGTTCTTTACCATTACGGCTATACATTACTGCTGTCTTATTTTCAGCATTGACCACAGTGATAACACGAACACCATCTAGTTTGGGTTCAAGTAGTTTCTTACCTGTGATCTTCTTTTCGTGATTAGCACCATCGTGTGCTAACATACATTCAAACACAGGTACAGGTTTGATGTTAGGATATGCTTTGAGTACTTTGTTTACAGTCTTTTCACTGACACCGCAACGTAGATCTTTGATAAGGATACGACGATACCAATCGTTCCATTGTGATTGTGTGCTTGCACTCAATGCCAACTCAATAGCATCACGAGCATCGTGTCCAGTAAGTTGTCTGGTGTACAGTAAATGAGCCAATTCTTTAAAAGCAACCCAGGGCAATCCTTGTCCATCTGGACCTCCGTGTGTGGGTACTTTCTTTACACCAAAAGTATAAAGATTATCCAATGCCATACGGAACCCTTCAAACAATTCAGTGTTGTCTGATTTAGCTTCGGCATCGATAATACCTTCTTTATTTAAACGGCTAGGATGATCTTCTAGAATTCGGATAATGCTATCGCAGTTACTCATAAGTCCTCATTGGTGTGTGTAAAATGTTTATTATACAGGTAATCAATATCGTTGTCAACCAAATTTTGTCCAATAAATACATTGCGAGGTGACATTATGAATTACTGGTCCAGAGAAAATACCAAAGAATGGATTGCTCAACTTGAAGATCGTCTTGAAGATATTGCACATTATTTGGAAAAAACTTCAATATGGTGTGAGGAAAACGACATAGACGATGATCGAGTTGTTTTTATGTGTATGTTCCTTACCTGCATTTGGGTTAGCCAATTACGCTGTGAAGAAATTACCTACATTGAACTTATGGAAATGTTGGGTATTGAGATTCCAGTTCAAGCAGAAGAAAAATTCTACGAACTCGATGATGAATACGTTGACTTTACACATCATGAATTGTTAACCAATGCTGTTGTAAAGTTTAATCTAGACTGAGAAGCTAGATCCACAACCGCAACTGCCCGAAGCATTGGGGTTCTTTATAACAAAATTACTACCCATAAGTTCTTCTTTGTAATCTATGGTAGCACCTTGTAGATATTGCATACTTATTGAATCTACAAGTACTTTAAACGATCCTGTATCTAAAACAAAATCATCTTCGTTTTGTTCTTCATCAAGAGTAAATCCATAAGAGAATCCGCTGCATCCGCCGCCCTGAACAAATGTCCTGAGAGAGATCTTAGGATTACCCTCATCAAAGAGGATATCATTAATTTTGGTTTTAGCTGATTCAGTGAGAGAAATCATTTACCGTCGTAGTCTTTGACTGTGCCGCCGTGTAATGAACTTTTAACTTTGCGACCTTTTAGTTTAACTCCGGTACCCTTTTTACCTTGGGTACCTGTGCCAGCTGTATGATCACTGTCGTGTTTAAGCAATCCGTGGCTTACACATTGACTATATCGAACATTGCTGAGACGGGATCTGCCCACTGAGCACTGGCTAGAAGTGGGTGCAGCTATTGTTTTTTCTAAAATGAATTCTGTGGCTCGCATAGTTTTATTTATTTAAATCAAATGTACTTTAATTTTTGTATTTTAAGTTAATATACCTAGAAATTCTATCAGTTGATGGCTGCGCTGCTTCTATGTTTAATTTGGAATCATCGTATTCCATCTGCATTAATTTATTAAAAGATATATAGGGCAATAGTGGCCATAGGACAAAACCACCCAATTTAAATTTAAAAGTAAATTCTTCTTGAATTAGTTTTCGAACTTCAAATATATTAGTATGATCATTTTCCCAGGTTACTTCATGATCATATAATGCACTTTCTTTAATTCTGTTTACTTTTTCAGAATCTTGCATTTCTCTATAACCATATTTGGAGAAATCTTTACCCATGGCTGATAATGCGCCGACACCATTTGGAGCGTTTAAAATTTGCAAAGGGTACCAAAATGCAAATTGATCATTCCAATTTTCTTCTAACCATTTTTGACTTTCGCGCATACTATCTAATGACTCATAAGGCAATCCGGCAATCATAGAGATTGAACCACGATACAACCCTAAATTCTTTTTAAAGTAGTCGCGTATATTCAATACATTTTCTTTTACAATATCTGGATGTAGACCTTTACCAATAGATTTACCAGCATCTCTACAAAATGTTTCTAGACCATAATATTGTCCCCAAACTCTAGACTCTGCCAATAATTCCATATGCTCGGGATGACTCTTTAATAAATCTGCCCTAACAAAACCAGTTAGATTTGGTTGAAAATCTAAACGTTGAATAACATTTTTTATTTTTATCAATTTTTCTGTTCGATCATTGAGGGTTTCATCAGTGATATAATAATTCTTGACTCCCCACTTTTGATAATTTTCCATCAATTCACGATACAATATCTCTTCAGATGTAGACGTATCTTCTTTAATACCGATGAATGGAAATGTACAAAAATCACATTTAAATTTACAACCTCGACTAAATGCGATAGTTAATATATCTTTATCAGATATAAAATCATTATCTTGAAATCTTATAGAATAATCTTTAAGATCGTGTGATGGATAGTTATGCAAAGCATCTATATATCTACCATTAAACAGTTTGGTGTAAAAAGGTAGGGTTCCATCTCCAAACTCGTAGTCTAATACTTTAAGTGTGGCATATTCTGCATAACCAAATATGTAATAGTCTGCTCCTAGATCTTTATAATAGGGACTTTGACCGCCAATTATAACCAATAGATCAGATCTTATACTTTTAATAAAACTAACAAGGGCTATAACTTTTTCAGATTTTTCAACCATCCAGGTATATGAAATACCTATCCATTTTGTATCCGAAGTTATTTTACGTTTAATGTAATCTTCTAAATATCCAGGTTTCCAATATTCAAAATAATCAATAATTTCACAGTTCCAATTATGATCTTTTAGAAAAGTGGCCATCCTATAAGGGCCTACAGCCCTAGCCATACTACTAGAGTTTAATATTATGCAGTGTTGATTAGTCATTGATTATTTAAAAAGGATTAACCCCATGATCAAAGTCTGTGCAGCAAATCCTAAACAAATAGTGGCTACATACAAGAAGTTACGCTCAATCAAACTCTTGAAGAATAGTGTGAGTAATCCGCTCCAAACAAACACCATAAGGTCCACGGGCGGCAGCTTGTCGCTCTGTGCCATTAGTACAGCTATCAGCGTGGGAATACTGGCAAAGTGTAGAAGTATGATAGTGATCCAGCCCAGTGTATGTGCGCTGATATGTCCAATGTGATCCTGCAACCATTTGTAAACTTGACCAGGGATATGACTGATACGATTGATGAATTCCATTTTTTTTCCTTACTTGTAAAAAATATGATGGCCAATTTTAGCCACTTGCTCTTTCTTCCAGCCTGGATTTATGTAATCCGCATGATAGTATAGAGCATTCTTCAAACTAGGTAAACGATAGTCTTCTAGTAGAACCTTTTGTGCAGCAATCATGCTTTCATTGTAGTTGGCGCGATTAGTGGGTCTGAACGATACTTCTCTATCGCATACCCAACTAAATTGGCATACTACTTTTTCATAGAAAACATTCTTTTGAAAAATAACCTTACAAACATCGCCGGGGAATTGGCTGCTGTTAGCACGATTTAATGTCACTTGGGCTACAGCAACTTTACCTTCAAAAGGTTCGCTGCCAGCTTCGTGATATATATTTTTAGCAAGACAACTTAATTGTCGTTCTCTCATTTCGGCAGTAATCTGGCTTGTTCCAGTTACTTCGGTTCGGGATAGTTTGTCAGTTACTGCCCATTGTAGCAATAATACACTACAGATAAATGCTGCAAGCATTAAAATAGTGTTAACAACTTTGACTGCTGATATTCTTTTATCAGCCTGTTCCCTGTCTAGCGCAATAGTAGTCATAATGACCTCCTTCTCGTGTTAGCGGTTAATTAGTTATCAATAAAATGCTAGTTTAGTGCATTATTGATAGAAAGTCAAGTAAGTTTGGTAAAATTATAGTTTGTTTGTCAAATACCATTCTTGCAGTGTTTCCCCGCCAGCATCATGATGATAGCGTAGTGTTTCTAAAGCCTTTTCTGGAGTAATTAATCCTTGTTCTAGATCCTTGATCAATTTGCCGCCGTTATCAAACACTGAGGTGGTTCCGATACCATTAACAGTGTATGTACCATCACCGTCGACTAACAAATTATAAACTGGGGTATTTTCAACACTATCAATAGTTTCACTGCTTATTAGTTCACATTTACCTAACCAAGGCATATTATCTTCTACATATTTTGGAACATAGCTAACTAGTTTTTCATCTACTATCAATGGATGGTGTAATGTACCAAATGGCAGAGTAGATTTATCTGGACTATACAAATTACCTGTATAATTATTTTTAATAACAAAGGTCACTGTATTGACTTTGGTCTTATTATGATTAAACACTTTATCACCTATGGTAATTTCCTGTATAGATTTTTGTGTACCATCAAACATATCAACAACCGTATTGCTAACAAAACACATACCACCAGTCCAACCTGCAACTGTGAGGGCGCCCTCCAGCAGCCCGAAGCCGCCGACCGTCGAAGCAACATATGCGGCTCCGGCTGTAATAACAGCATCAGCACCAAGGGCATATGCTGCACCAAGATATATTGCATCAGCAACAACTGCAACTTCAACCCATGTTACGGCTGCATCAACTACGGCAGCTTTCCAGTCAAAAGCACTTTCAGCAGAATCAGTTGGAGTAATACCAGCATAGGGACTATCTGCTTCTTGATATATTAACTCTTCGCCTTGTTTAGGAAAAGGTACAATAGTTGTTGTAACATTTCCTGCACTGTCAAAACCTGTAAATTTATGTGTATACGTACTGTTACTGTCTGCTACTCCATTGGAGTTAATAGGACCAGATTCTAATTGTGAATATCGAGTTCCTCTAGCAGAATAATACCAACTAGAGTATGGTATATTTCTAGCTGTTACATCTAGATCTTTATTTTTTACAGTTCCGGTAATTCCAGTCTTAGCATTTATTACTATTGAAAGATTTCCAAATCCGTCATCTCTCACAGTGAATAATGATCCTAAAGAGGCGGTATATTTTGCTCCAAACCAAAATCCCCAACGTGTTGCAATAGAAATTTCACCATCAGCTGTTGATCTATTTGCAGCAGTATCTTTTATACAGAAATATAGACTTTGTAGTACCAATGCCTTTCCGGTTAACTGACCAATTATTGGCATCCTATATACTTCTGCCCAATTAGCATAAGGATTATTATATCTTATGGCATTTTTAGTGCTCCAAACTTCTACTCCATTGGGATCCATAATTCTTATGGCTATTCCTGAACTAGTAAAACTTGGTGCGCCTGTTAAATCAAATGTGACCGTATGATTTCCTTCCCCTAGAATTTTTGTACCTTTGGTGCTAGTAGTAGGAGAATTACTAGCAGCAGACATAGAACGATCATTGTTTATAGTAAATGAACCTGAACCAGCTGCTGAAACTTCCCAAGTATAAATTCCTGCTACTGTGGTAGAAAATTTATATCCTCTTGTAAAATTTATGCCTGTTGGTGCAGCAGTATTTGCTCGTATCCACCCACCGTACTGATTATAAAAACTACTATAGCTAGAATTTTGTACTACAGAATATAATACGGGTCCACTTATAGCTCCACCATTAAAATATTTGTCATCGGCAGTAATTCCTAATGTATTTGTTGTTAATAAATTAGGATTATCTTTTAATAAAGTTTTACTATTAGGATCGCCGTCTAAACCAAAACCCACTGTGAGATATCTGCTTCCTTCTATAATATCATAACTCATTCCAATTACTGAGTTATATTCTGCTTGAGGACTCATCCAATGACCAAGGTGACTAGATTGATCATTGAGACCCCTTACTGCTGTGAAAGTCAATGTTTTAGTAATTGGTCTAGTTCCTAAGTTACCCGTTAATGTTAGTCTCACGGTAGCGGTATATGTTCCATTAATCTTATAAGCCTGTGGATTGAATGACAACAACATAGACATAGAAGGCCTATTAAAAGTCATTGTAAAGAAATTATGTGAATCTTGTGTAAACACTGGATCTGTAAAACTTGCTGAATAAGAACCGTTGGCAACTATAGTAACATACTGAGTTGTTATGGAGGGAGTCCTTGCCGTTATGTTAATATTAGCAGGACTAAAATTAAAATCAAATAGCGGTTCAGTGACTGTTAAGTTTATAGGAGTAGTGGTGTATCCAGTGTCATTATCGCCTACTACTGTAAGCACAGAATTGAATGTACCTTGTTTAGGAGAATTAGAATATACAACATTAAAGGTAGCAGTTCCGCCATTTCCTGCTAATGTTAATGTAGGTGTAGACCAACTCTTAGACTGTATTGCAGAGACCAGTCCAGACCCTGCAGGAATACTAGCATTGATACTAGTAATAGCCATAGCAGTATTACCTTGATTGGTTAATGTTACTGTAGCAGTACTGCTAGTTCCACTGGGCATACTAATAGTAATAGGATTTGGTGTTACTTGTAGAATTTTTGTTTGTATCAAAACACCACCACCTACACTATTATCTAATCCAATAACTTTTTCTGTTTGTGGTAAACCAATACAGGCAACACCTCCACCGGCCAATGAAGCCGACGGAAGCTCAGTTGAATATCTAAACTCAACAGTGCTAGTAATATCTATGTTAGCTGTTGCAAGACTGCCGTCTTTGGTTAGTACAACTTCTGTGAGCGTTTGAGTAGAATTAGTTTTAGTAAAATTAACTGTGATGCTTTCGCTACCAGAACTTCTAGTAATTGATAAAGGTGAGCCTATTAAGAAATCTTGAGGTCCATACAGTCTAGCATCTAATGCAGCATTTACGTCATCAATAAGATTTTTCCAAAGTAAATCTTCTCCAGTATATACTATATCAGGATAACTTAATCTTACGGCAATTTTACCACCTAGATTAAAAAAGTAAGTTGCAAAAGTTTGACTAGGCCAGGTATGCTTAACTTGATGGCGTCGAGTATTACCCCAGGGCAAAGTTAATGTACTAATACCATTAACAGAATTGCTAATCAATTGGTTATCAGCTACAGATGTACTATTAGTCACTATCTGATTAGATTTATCAACTAATGTGTTAACAGCATTAGCTGTGAGAATAAGATTAGATGTTGCTGGAAATCCTTCAACACTTAATTGAGCACCAGTTTGATGGACTATACATCTGTTAAGATCATAATAAAGATCATTCCATTGTTTAGCTGTAAGTGTAGTACCGGAGGTTGTAGGCACACTTTTTATGCTAGTATATCCATAGTTAGTTTTTAATACGGTATTGATGTTGGTTAGAATACTATTATATCTATTAGGTGTAACAACATCTGCAATTAATGTGTTGATTGATACAGTTAAAGTAGAAGCCATATTTGTAACATTACTTAAATCTGTAAAAGAACCTGCAGGTACAGTGATCACACCATTAACTTTACTAACAGGATTAGGAGTAAATGTAGCAGTATATGTTTTACCACTTCCTGCAAAATCAGTAATAGTACCACCAGTAACAACAACGTCAGATGCTATAAAATTTGTAGAAGTACTGCTTAAAGAAAATGTTACTGTAGAAGTTGTACCTGATATAAAATCAATACGGCTACTTGATATCTGTGCCGAAGGCCTAATCACTGTATTAACTGTGATTGTAACCGTGTTATTAGCATCAGATCCATCAACGTTGAAATTGCCCAGTGAATCACTAAATTTGTTACTAGCAACACTGATTACTCCATTTGTAGTACTATTAGATGATGGAGTAAACACAGCAGTAAAATAATCAATACTGCCTATTAACGGACTTAATGTTCCACCACTGACTGTGATATCTGAATCAACAAAATCTTTAGATGATGCACTAAGAGAAAATGTTATATTAGCAGTCTCGCCTACAGAAAGACTATTCTTATCAGTTGTAATAGCAATCCTAGGTGGAATTATATTAGTAGTGTCAATTGATATATTTGCTGTTGCACCCAACGTATTGAAAACATTATTAGAGTTAGAAAATTTATTGCTAGAAACACTGATTACACCGGGATTAGTACTGTTATTAGTAGGAGTAAAAATTGCAGTATAAACTGAATCTCTACCTGCAAAGTTACTTAATATACCACCACTGTAAGTAATGTCTGTGGCAATAAAATTATTAGAAGGTTGACTTAAAATAAAAGTAATTGTTGCAAATTGTCCAGCAGTAAGACTAGCAGTGTCACTAGTAATAGAAAGGGTAGGAGCGGTAACACCAGTTATAGAACTATTGACAGTTATTTTAACTGATGCACCTACAGAATTAGAATTGCCTGCTGCATTGGTAAATTTAGCAGGATTAACTTTCACTTCAGCAGTTATTGATGTATTAGAAGTAGGAGTAAATGTTGCTGTATAACTTCTACCACTACCTGCAAAGTTTGAAATTGTCCCACCGGTTACTGTAACATCACCTGCTACAAAATTAGTAGAAGATTCACTTAGAGTAAATGTTAATGTTGCAGTTTGACTTATACCAAGAATATACTTGTCACTAACAATTTCTATTGTTGGAATAACAGTATTGATTGTTAATGTAGTAGATGCACCAGCTGCATTAGAATTCCCAGTAGCATCACTAAAACTATTACTAGGTACAGAGATTGTTCCAGTAGTGTTTATATTTGGAAAAGGACTAAAGTTAGCGGTATAACTTGTTCCACTACCTGTGAAATTACTAATAATACCATTTGTAACACTAATATCATCAGCAGTAAAATTTGTTGACGATGTACTAAGAGTAAATGTTATTACAGATGTTTGTCCAGCAATCAATGTACTAGGATTACTGCTAATACTAATTGTAGGTACGACTGTACCAGATGTGACAGTAACTGATGCACCTGCGGCATTGGCCACAGAATTAGCATCGTGAAATGTTCCACTAGCAACACTGATAGTTGAACTTGAAGTAGCACCTGCAACTGGTGTAAAGACCGCACTATAACTTGTTCCACTGCCTTGGAATTCAGCAAGAGAACCTGTGGTGGCTGTGACATCAGATAAAGTAAAATCTGTAGATGCTTTGCTTAGTGTAAATGTTATTAAAGATTTTTGCCCAGCAGTTAATGCAGTTGGACTAGCACTAATCGAAATTGTTGGAACAGTTGTATCAACTGTTATAGTATATGTTGCACCTGTGGCATTCTTGTTGCCCGATGGATCACTGAAAGTTCCCACAGCAACACTAATTACTCCAGCTGTGGTGCTATTAGCTGTTGGCGTAAATGTTGCAGTATAACTTGAACCACTGCCTGCAAAGTTAGAAATTGTACCACCAGTTGCTGTAACATCACTACTTGTAAAATCTGTAGCAGATTCACTTAGATTAAATGTTAAGGTTGCAGTTTGTCCTATGGTAACAATAGATTTGTCACTGGTGATAGATAATGTAGGTGGAACTGTGTCTGTTACCGTTACATTTACATTAGTGGGCGTACTGACCACAGTATTAACTGATAAAGAATATGATGATGCTACATTAAGTTCATTTGCTGCATTACGAAAAGAACCAGCAGCAACTGAAATGGTTGCAAATAAATTGCTGTTTGTCAGTGGTGTAAATGTAGCAGTATAATTCGTACCAGTACCACTAAAACTACTCAACGAACCATTGTTGACTGAGACATCTGAAAGAGTAAAGTCTGTTGAAGATTCACTGAGTGTAAATGTTATTGTGGCGGTTTCTCCGGCCAGCACCGGACTTTTATTGCTAGATATTAATAGTGATGGTGATGCCATATTGAAATAAGTTAATGTCAGGTATTTAT
>Ga0214919_10006902_pt1 | contig 15444 bp, 15 predicted proteins | sample LL1503_MetaG_FD_177994 | JGI IMG/M metagenome (GOLD analysis project Ga0214919, IMG submission 177994) | Freshwater microbial communities from Lake Lanier, Atlanta, Georgia, United States - LL-1503 | ecosystem: Environmental > Aquatic > Freshwater > Lake | place: USA: Georgia | collected... | reverse complement strand
TAACTCGGGGTTCTAGCCCGATAGCGTGTCAGGCGGAACGGTGGCAGAGCGGCCTAATGCACTTGTCTTGAAAACAAGAGGGTTAATAGCCCCGAAGGTTCAAATCCTTTCCGTTCCGCCAGAAATATATCAGCGCTCGTCACGCACAAACGGGATTCCCAGAGATTTGGGAGCTCCTAGTTTGTTGCGTGTACTTGGCCGGCTTAATGCGATCAGTGCAATCAACGTTGCCAAGTAGGGAAGCATTTGCATCAGTGCAGATGGAATGAACGTGATTTGTTCAGCCTGCAATGTGAACGGCAGTTGCAATGTGAAGCCGAACAAGATTGCGCCGAAGATTAAACGCATCGGACGCCATCCGGCAAACACCACGAGAGCAAGCGCGATCCAGCCAACACCATTAGTTGTTGCTGCCTGATGCCATGCCGCACTTTGCGCAAGCATGAGCCATGAACCACCGAGACCAACTAGCAATCCGCCAAACAATGTGTAGCGAATGCGAATGGATGCAACGGACAAACCTTGTGCATCAACTGTTGCTGGGTCGTCTCCAGTAGCGCGCAATTCCAAACCGGGGCGACTGCGGAATAAATACAACGAAGCCAAAATTGCAATCACAATTGATGCATATGTAATTGGGTCTTGTCGAAACATAATTGGCCCGATCAGCGGAATATCAGAGAGTGGACCAAACGACAGCGGCTTGATAATTGTTGTAACTGTTTTTCCTTCAGCAGGCTTTCCAAGGAAGTTGGCAAGACCAGTACCAAAAATTACTAATGCGAGACCAGCAACAATTTGGTTTGCGCGTAGAACAACAGATAGTACGGCATGAATGCCTGCAAGTAATGCACCAACGAGCGAACCGACAATGAGGCCAAGCCAAATGCTTCCTGATGAATCTGCAGCTAGGAATGAAGAGATTGCAGACGTGAGCAAGATGCCTTCAATACCCAAGTTCAAAACACCAGCGCGCTCTGTGAACAGCGCACCCAACGCAGCGAGAATAAGTGTGGTGGCAATAGCCACTGAGTCAGCAGACGCTAAGACCCAAATGTTTCCGTTCATTGTGTGGCCCTCTCCGTGCGTACAGCATGGATGTGATAGCGCCGAAAGGCTTCACCGCCAAGTGCGAAGAGCAAGATTGCGCCTTGCAACATGACCCCAATGTGAATTGGCGTGTCGGTAGAGATCTGCAGTTTGTCTCCGCCTGAACGAAGGCCAGCAAACAGAATGCCGCTCACGATGATTGCTGAGAAGTTGTTGCGGGCAAGTGCTGCGATAACAATGCCGGCGTATCCGTAACCCAGCAAGATGATGCCAGGATCAAGTCGGCCAAATGGCCCGACGATAAGAACAGCGCCACCGAGACCTGACAGTGCACCAGAGATCAGCATCACTGACATCGTGGTGCGATTGGCGTTGATGCCTGCGTAATGTGCTGCACGTGGCGAATCTGAAATCACTTGAATGCGGTATCCGTATTCAGTTTTCTTCACTACCCAGAACAGCACGAGGGCTATGACAATCACCAAGAAAAAGGTGGGGTAAAGCGACGTGTCGCTGATTCCTTTGAGGGCGGCAGAATCAGGGACCAACCGGCCTTGAGGAAATGCGGAGTTCTTAGTAACAAAGAAGCTTCCTGGTGAGTACACGAAATGCTTTACCAAACTTGCTGCGATGTAAGTAAGCAACAGTGTGGTCACAATTTCGCTGGTTCCTAAACGCGAACGAACAAACGCGGGAAGAAAAATCCACAATGCTCCGGCTAGTGAACCGACAAGAAGCACAACCGGAATCATGATGAACGTTGGTAAACGGTCACCGAGCGCAAGACCGGCCCACGCACCGCCAATCATTCCCAGGTACAACTGGCCTTCACCGCCGATGTTGTACAGGTTCATTTGAAATGCAAACGCTGCAGAGATGCCTGTGCAAATCAACACGGTGGATAAGCCAAGAGTGTCAGTAATGCCGCGTGACGACGTGAAGCCGTCGCTCAACATATTGGAATACGTCTCGATGGGTGAGTAGCCCGTGGCAAGCAAGAACAATGCGCCGACAACGAGTGCAGCAACTACAGACAGAAGCGGCACAAGAACTGATAAGTGTTTCGGTGTCTCGTTGCGTTGCTCAAACACAATACGAATTGGGGAGCGCATTACGATTTTCCTTCTGGCGCAAGTCCGGCCATTGCCGCACCGACAGTTGCGAGTTCTGCAGATTCGCCTGGAGTCTCGTGAACGACACTTCCGCGATACAGAACGAAGATTCGATCAGACAACGACATCACTTCGTCGAGGTCTTCTGAAATCAACAGAATTGCTTGCCCGGCACTGCGTGCATCGTCAAGAAGTGCACGCACAGTTTCAATTGCACCAACGTCAAGTCCGCGAGTGGGTGAGCACACCACGAGTAATTTGGTTGCGGTTCGGCCACCAGATAATTCACGGGCAAGAAGAACTTTCTGAGCGTTTCCGCCGGAGAGTTTGCGAGCCATGTGGTCTGGGCCGTTTGCTTTGATTTCAAATTGTTCGATTAAGCGCGTGGCTTCTGGTCGCACTGTTGTGCGGTCAACGACGACCCGACGATCGCGAGTAAGCAACAAGTTGTCGAGAATCGACATTGATGGCACAAGTCCCATGCCTAACCGATCTTCGGGCACATATGCCAGACCAAGTTCACGTGCATGGATTGGACCGCGATCAGTTGTCATTGAGCCAGAGATAGAAATGGAGCCACTGGTAGGAGACATGAGACCAGCAATGGTGTCAGCAAGTTCTCGCTGACCGTTTCCGGCTACACCTGCGATGCCCACCATCTCGCCTGCGTGCACGTTGAATGAAACGTCTGACAACACACTGACGCCATTAATGGTCAACGACAGGTCACGAATTTGTAGAACTTCGTGACCAGTTGCATGTGAAGCGCGTTGAGTCTTTAACTCAATGTCTCTACCCACCATGAGGCGGGCCAATTCTTTGGTGTCAGTTGCTCCGCGACCAGACACGTGTCCGGTGACGCGCCCGTTGCGCAAGACAGTGACGCGGTCTGAAATTTCAACAACTTCACCAAGTTTGTGACTGATGAAGACAATTGATTTGCCTGCCTGTGTCATGGCATGAACGTTTTCAAAAAGTTTCTCAACTTCAGCAGGGACCAGAACTGCTGTTGGTTCGTCGAGCAACAGAATCTCTGCGCCTTGATATAACGCCTTCACGATTTCTACGCGCTGACGTTGGCCCACTGAAAGGTCTCCGACAGTTGCGCCTGGCTCAATAGGCAAACCATACGATTCGGCAACGGCCGCGACTTTGTCTTCAAGTTCGGAGCGATTCAGTTTGTATGAAAGATCGCGGCTTCCGAGGATGACGTTTTCGGCAACGGTGAAACGTTCCACCAAGCGAAAGTGTTGATGCACCATTGCAATGCCGTGCTGAAGGCCCGCGCGTGGTGATGACAAAGCAATGCGTTCACCATTACGTGTGATGTAGCCAGCATCTGGCTGATACAGACCGCACAAAATTGCAGCAAGTGTGCTTTTTCCTGCGCCGTTTTCACCAAGGAGTGTGTGTACTTCGCCAGGGAGAACGTCAAAGTCAACAGAATCATTGGCAAGAACGCCAGGAAAGCGTTTAACAATGGAGTGTGCCGAGAGTGCGCTAGGGGCCGCACCACTTGCGTGATGCGGCCCCTTCGCCACCTCGTGAGAGGCGTTAGTCATGTGTGAGATCAGCCCTTAGCGGAACCGATGACACCCTTAACGAAGAAGCTCATGCTGAGGAGCTGGCCAAGTTCGGCCTTTTCTCCAGCTTTAAGAACTTCTTTTCCATCTTGGTCACTGATTGGTCCTGTGAATGGAGCAAATGTTCCAGCAATAATTTCTTTACCCTTAGCTGTGATTGATGCTTGTGTATCTGCATCAACTGAATCGCCGAATGAAGCAAGTGTCACAAGGCCATCTGCCATTGATCCGTAGTACTCATCGCCTGGGCATGTACCGGCAGCAACAGTCTTTGTGGTCTTTGTGTAGTACGGACCCCAATTCCATGTTGGTGCTGTGAGCCAAGCAGCAGGTGCTGCTTCTTTTACGTCACTGTTGTAACCAACCCACTTGGCACCCTTTGCCTCTGCTGCAACGCCGGCAGCAGTGGTGTCTTGATGCTGACCAAGTACATCTGCACCTGCGTCAAGAAGTGATTCTGCAGCCTGCTTCTCAACTGTTGGGTCGAACCATGTCTTTGTCCATGCAACTTGAACAGTTGCTTTTGGATTCACTGACTGTGCACCCAATGTGAATGCGTTGATTCCGCGGATTACTTCTGGAATTGGGAATGCAGCAACATAGCCAAGCTTGTTGTTCTTTGTTGCTTTTCCTGCTGCCATACCACTGAGGTAACGAGCTTCTTCAGCTGCACCAAAGTATGTACCAAGGTTTGCTGGCAAAGCTGCGAAGTCAGCAAATGCGCCGCCGCCGTCTTTAGTAAGAAGGAACTTTGCACCGGTTGCCCACTGGAAGCACACGTCTGGGTGCTTGGCTGCAACGTTGGCCATTGGCGCTCCGTAACCGAATGAGGTTGCGTAGATGAGGTTGTAACCCTCTGATGCAAGTTGTTCGAAAGTCTTTTCTGAATCTGCGTTGTCCGCAACATTCTCAACACGCTTTACTTCGATACCGAGATCTTTTTCAAGTTGCAAGATGCCTTGCTCGTGCTGGTATGTCCAGCCCTTGTCGTCTGGTACACCGAGGTAAACAACAGCGACTTTGACGTCTGTTTTTGCTGCTGCTGGTGCAGTTGTTGTGTCCGTGCTTGAACTGCTGCTGCCGCAAGCGGCTACGAGCATTGAAGCGGTTGCTGCCACTGTGGCAAGCTTCCAGAATTTCTTCATGTAATTGGTCTCCCTGATTGTTGGCACCGCGAGCAGTGCCGATGCAGAAACCTTAGTCGGCATGAAAGCGGCTCAATTCACCCGAAATCTTGATGTACCAACGAGTTTGGCTACCCATACGAACCATGATTCGCGAGTTGCACGGGCTTGCGCGCGGGTACACTTCAACCCTTCCCAGGAGAGGTGCCAGAGTGGCCGAATGGGGCGCCCTGCTAAGGCGTTGTCCGTCTTAAAGCGGACCGTGGGTTCAAATCCCACCCTCTCCGCCATATGAGTTTGCTCCGCAAACCCCTGGCAGCCCTTGTGGTTGCAGGCGCACTGGTATTCAGTGGGTCAGCCCCAGTGCGGGCAAAAGTGGCGACGGGTTGCGCAAAGACCTATTCGGTGGTCCCGAATGATTCATGGAATCGGATAGCAGGCAAGGTCCACGTGACCATGAGCCTTCTGTTGAAGGTCAATAAAGCCAAGACCACATCGCTCCTATTAATAGGAGACGTGATCTGCCTGCCAAAATCGGCCACCACGAAAGCCCCCATCACCCCAGGTCTGCATTTGAAGGAACCGGCCAAGCGGTACACGGTGAAGCAGTCGACTGCGATTATTCGTGAGATTTTCCCCGACCATCTCGAGGACCAAGCAATCGCCATTTCCAAACGGGAAACCCACCTGAACGCGGCCTCCTGGAATTCCTGCTGCGTGGGACTTTTCCAACTGAATTGGGAATCTCATAAGAGTTGGCTGGCGGCCATTGGAATCACATCGGCCCAGCAATTACTTGATGCGCGGGTCAATGTCACGGCAGCTTTGGCCTTATATAAGAGGTCGCATAGTTGGAGTGCTTGGAAGTAAATCTCACAGGTAGAGTTATTTTCCTAATAACAAGCGCTCGTAGCTCAATGGATAGAGCATCTGACTACGGATCAGAAGGTTGTCGGTTCAAGTCCGGCCGAGCGCACCAATAAAAATCCCCCTGCTTTTGCAGGGGGATTTTGTTTTTTCTTCCGGGTGTCTCTTTTGAAGTCACCATTCGCATGGAATGTAATCTCTCAGTATGTCTGATACCTCTGATCCGTCCATAGAGAGCGATCTACTCGCCGACCCCACAGATACTCCGGCTGAGGCAGCTGAAAAAATACAGCGTCGACAATGGTGGCAATTGCTGCTTTTTATGAAGAGGGAGGGTAAAAGTCGCGACCGGTCCATGATGTTCAATGCCGCGGTCACAATCGGAACTACTGCGCTAGTGGCGTTCTCCGCAATGTACGCAACGTTGTCCACTACTAACAGAAACCTCAATGAGACTCGGCGTGGTGCTCGTGTCGTCGCATTGGTAGAAGAGTGGTCGGTAACTGTTGCTGATGCCTCATCTGCAATTGAATTGTTAGGCCAACGAGCAAATGACTTGTGGGCATATGGTGCAGCTATTGACCAGCAGAATGTCATCCTTGATGAAGCACTTGTAAGTGAAGCTACAAAAGAAACTGCGTATCTAAAGGTGCGTCAGTCTTTGGCGTATTCGTCTGCGAAAGCTGGATTAGTTTCCTCGGCTGTGACCAACAAATGCCTTGACAAATTTGTGGCCATGTTGGATACATGGCAGAACGCTTTGAATTGGACACGTTCTTCTCTGCAAGTTGAGGGAAGTGTGGATGCGGGTATTAACGCTGTTTCCATGCAACAAGATAACCGCACAGCACTATCTGATTCTTTATCAATTGTGCGTAACTTGGCGCGAACGGAACTTGATACTGCTGGTACTGATGGTTCTTCAGTGAAATGCAGCATTCCGACTGAAGATGTGTTGTGGGGCAAACTGATTCCTTCAGATACTGCTGGAAGTTAAATCTCCAGAGTTTCGATTCCGCGACAAAATAGTTCAACCAACTGAGCAAGGCTCTTGTCGATCGCGTACGGCTCTGGGTGACCTTCGTCTTTTTCAAGAACACAAAAGCCGTGCAAGGCACTGCGCAACGTTCGAGCACAGTGTGCACGTTGCGACGCTGTGAGTTGATAACCATCAAGTGATTGTGCGAGCACTGCAACGACACGCGCTAGAGACAATTCGATATCGAGGTCTCCTACAGATGGGACACGATCGGTGGCGCTATAGAGGCCCGGATGTTGCTGTACGAACCCGCGCCATGCATGAGCAACTGCAAGCACTGCCGAATCTCGTGTTGTATTCGAGATGGCATTAGTGAGATCAGTGACTAACAGATCACGTGCGCGTAATGACAACAATGTCCAGAGTTCTTCAATTCCAGTGACATGGCGATACAAGGCTGGCTGCTTGACTCCAGCGTCTAGTGCAATACGACTGAGAGTGACAGCATCGATCCCTTCGGAATCTGCAATGACTGCGGCCATCTCGACAACCACTGAGCGACTGAGTCGAATCTTTTGCTGCGTCATGATGTCTGGTGAAAAAAGCGAGCCATCCATCCGGCTATGCGGTGTTGATCAAGTGGTTCAGACAATGTGGTGCGGGCTGAGTTTGCTTTTTCCTCACCAAAGAGTGCAAGTCGAGTTGCAAGCAAACTGTCTGCAAGTGCAGGAGAGAACTCTGGGTGAACTTGCAATGTCCAGGCTCGATCTCCAATCAACATTCCACCAACTGGGCAGTATGACGAACGCGCCATGAGGCGTGCACCATCAGGGAGTGATTGCACTTGATCTTGGTGACTGGCTGCAAGAACAATGTCAGTGGTTGAATCCATCCACGGTTGTGGTTCCACAATCTCGTAGTGCTTTGCACCAATGCCCCAACCGAAGTCAGCTTTGGCAACTGTGGCACCCATAGCTTGGGCCATCAGTTGATGACCAAAGCAAATTCCTACGTATGGAGTTTCGTGTGCCACAAAGTCACGCAGTAGTTGTTCAACATCACGCAACCATGCATGATCGTCATACACACTGAGGCGACTTGGTGAACAGATCCACCCATCTTGCTCGTTCACAGAATCAGGCATGTGCCCTTCATCGCAACGATAGGTAGTGAGTTCGATATCTAACGGAGCAAGCAACGCGTTGTATAGCTCGGGGTAATCACCACCGACATGAAGACTTCCGGCATCGATGTGGCCGACTAAGAGAAGACCAATCTTTTTCATCGGAACGAGAAAACCTTTGTTGGGCCGCCTTCTAATGCGGGCAAGTATCCACGTTCACGCAAGATAGGCATCACGCCTTCACCAAACCAATACGCCTCTTCCAAATGTGGATAACCAGACATGATGAATGCTTCGATACCAAGGTTGTGATATTCAACAATGCGATCAGCGACTTCTTCGTAACTTCCCACAAGTGCAGTGCCGACTCCACCACGAACAAGACCAATGCCGGCCCACACGTTCGGATGAATCTCAAGTTTTGTCAGATCTCCGCCGTGCAAATCAAACTGTCGACGCTGACCAACAGATTGTGTCTTCATAAAGTCTTCTCGAGCTGTAGCGATTGCATCGGGTGCCATTGAATTCAAAATGCCGTCAGCTACTGCCCATGCTTCTTCGCTCGTTGGGCGAGCAATGGTGTGAAAGCGAATACCAAACCGCATAGTGCGACCCTGAGCAGCCGCAATGGCCGCTACACGTTCATGACGTTCCTTGATGGCGTCGGGTGTTTCACCCCATGACAAGTACAAATCAACGTTGTCACCGGCGACTTTTTCGGCAGATGCCGAAGCACCACCGAAGTAAATAGGAGGGATGGGGTGCGGTACTTCACGTGTGGTTGCGTCAGTTACTTCGAAGTACTTTCCCTTGTAACTGAAGGGCTCACCCGACCATGCGCCACGCATCACTTCAATGAATTCACCTGTGCGCTCGTAGCGAGTTTCTTTGTCTTCTGTAATGCCGAATCGCGCAAGCTCGGCTTGTTCAGCGCCAGTGACGATGTTGACCAAGCATCGGCCATTTGACATGCGTTGGAAGGTACTTGCCATTTGGGCAGCAAGTGTTGGCGTTAGGAGTGCTGGTCGAAATGCAACGAGAAATTTAATACGTGATGTGAGCGCGATGAGGGAAGCAGTCGCAAGCCATGCATCTTCACACCCTGTGCCACACGGCGTGAGCAGTGCATCAAACCCAAGCTCTTCGCACGCGCGAGCGATTTGTGCGAGGTATGCGTGACTTGGTGCACGATTAATTGAGCTGTCATCGGGCAACACATCACGTGAGTCGCCTCCGGTTGGCAAAAACCAGTTCATTTCAATCATGGGGGGTCCTTACAAATTAATAGGGATAAGGCGGATGGTTATGACAGATGTAGCGAGCACAAGTGCCCACGAACAAACACCAAGAATAATTGGGCGTGAACCTAAAAGACGAAGCTTCTTAATATTGACGCCAGCGCCGAGGCCTACAAGAGCCAATGCAAGAAAGGTTTTTTCAATCTGTTTGAGAGAGGTAAGCAGATCAGATGAAAGTGCACCAGTTGTGCGAATGCTGACCGCAACGAGAAAGAGCACAATAAACATTGGCAGTAGTGACACTCTTTGTGAACCAGAGTGTGGGTGCTCGTGAGGTATTTCGTGTTTTTGAGTTTGGCTATGTCGATAGCCATAGATGGCAACTAGTGGCGCCAATAAAACTACGCGTGTGAGTTTCACAATTACCGCTGGTGCAAGAGCATGAGGTGAATATGCAGTTGCGGTGGCGACAACCTGAGCAACATCGTGCACTGATGAACCTGCCCACATACCAAAACGAACGTTGGTCATATTCATGAGATGACCAAGTGCTGGAAGAACAAATATTGAAATACTGCCGAACAACGTGACAAGCGCAATTGCGTATGTTGCATCTTCTTCGTCTCCATCGATTGCACCAGTCATTGCACTTATTGCAGAGACTCCGCAGATGGAATAGCCGGTAGCAGTAAGAAGGCCAAGACCTGGAGAGACACCGAGAAGACGTGCAATGTATTGCGTGCCAAAGAAAGTGACCGTGACTACTGCGATCACTGCAAGAAATCCTCGACTTCCCAAATGTGCAACTTCGCTAAACGACAATTGGAATCCGAGTAAAACAATTCCGGCACGCAAGATGCGTCGCGAAGCAAACTTCAGTCCTGTCTCACATACCGATGGAATAAGACCGAGGTTGCCTGCGACGGCACCGATCAATAAAGACACGGTGAGAGGCGACACGCTTGTCCATTGCCAGCTCACGAGAAAGCCGCAGAAAACTGCTATTCCCGCGGCCATGAGACCGGGGGCAATAAGGCTGGCCTTCTTCAACATGTTAGAGACTCTAACAATTCTGGTAGGTGCCCCCAACCAAGAATGTGAGCCAGGAACGGGAGCCACGGAATCTCGCAAACCCATATAAATGGCTCAATCTGGGGTAAGCCCTTACCCAATCTTTACCGAGCGCCTCGTACGGTTATTGGAGACGAGAAGTCACCATCGATATGAATACCTCTACAAAGACCTCCACCAAGCCATCAGGCCGGCGTACTGCGCCAGCGGTGCAACGGTTGGCGCCCGCCCCCCGGACGCGAGCCATCAACAGCGACGTGCCGATCTTTATTGGGTTCATAGTTCTTGTTGCTACAGGCGTGTGGGCAGTCAATGGTGGTTGGGATGAAGTCATTGGTGGCTGGTCGCATCTGTGGCGTGCAAGCGCTTCGCTCACCGGTATCTGGACATCTCTTGCCGCATTGACCGGATTGTTGTTGGCAGCGCGTCTTCCGTGGATGGAACGTTCAGCTGGCCTTGATCGCATTCTCATCTGGCACAGAATGGCCGGCGACACCATGGGTGTGATGTTGGGTGTCCATGTCTTTACATCGTTGATGGCTGAGATGCCATTGCGCGGAGGACTTGTCTCCACTGTGAAAGACATGATCGGCCGCGAGTCGTACATGGGTATGGCATCAATTGGTGCACTCATTGTTGCGGTAGTGGTTGTGTCTTCGTTGAAGAACGTGCGTAACCGCTTGTCATATGAGACCTGGTACTTGTTGCACCTCAGTGCGTATGTCGGCGTCATTATCTCTTACAGCCACACCATCACACTTGGTTCACTGTTGTCAGGTGATCGACTCATTCGTTACTTGTGGGGAATCTTCTTTGCATATGTGATTGTTTTAGTGGTTCTTGCTCGATGGTCCGGTGTGATCAACGCCATACGTAAGCCACTACGAGTTGTTGATGTGCAACGTGAAACAGAAGACACGGTCAGTGTTGTTATGGGCGGACCACACATCACTTCATATGCAGGTGAAGCTGGTCAGTTCATCACCGTACGCATGTTGAAGCGTGGTATGTGGTGGAAGTCGAATCCATACTCACTGTCAGCTGCACCAACAACTGGTGGAATGCGCATCACTGTGAAAGATCGCGGCGATGCAAGTGCAGCTACTTTCCGTTTGAAGCGTGGTGACAAAGTTGCTGTTGAAGGCCCTTATGGCATTGCAACACCAGAGATTTTCGAAGGTTCTCGGCCATTGTTGATTGCTGGTGGTGTTGGTGTTACTCCGGTGCGCGCCATGCTCGAATGTTTGCCAAAAGGTTCACACCCGATGGTGTTGTTGCGTGCACGCAAAGTGGAAGAGATTCCTCATTACAAAGAAATCTGTGATCTCACTGAATCTCGCGGTGGGGAAGTGCGTTTAGTACTTGGCCGCACCGCGCAGTTGAAGTCGCGTGACCCGTTTGCACCCAAGGTATTGAATTCACTGGTCCCTAACATCACGAATTGCGTTGCATTCGTGTGTGGCCCTACATCTCTTACATTTGCAGCTCGTAAAGGTTTACGCGATGCAGGTGTTGCCCCGTCCCGGATACATCTCGAATTGCCTTGGTGGTAAATAATGTCTCATCGTCAACCCTCTCTAGCTCGCCGAATCTTTCCGGCTTTTGCACTCACAACTGTGGGTGTGGGCATGGTTCATTCGCTTGATCGCCCCGCTGTCGTTGGCGCGCGTGGAATTCTTGCCCCAATGGTTGACCCATCGGCAACAACTGTTGTTCCGCCCGTCACTAATGCGCCAGGTGCTACCGCAACACCAGTGACGGCAGCGCCGGTTACCGCTGCCCCTGCAGTAACGAATGCGCCCGCTGCAGGTTCCGGCCAAACCACTCCAGCAACAAACGCACCCGTCGCAACAGCAGCTCCGGTCACCGCAGCACCTGCTGCGCCCGCAGCAAATGATTGTGGTGCTCTCAATGGGACTGGCTCACCGGTCACCATTACATGGCGTCGCGATTATGGCGTGGTGCAAGTGACCGCAAAATTCATGTCTGACGGCACTTTGTGCAAGGCAACTGCGCAATACCAAACGTATGACAGCCGCTCTGAACGGTATGAGTCGTATGCCATTCCCATTTTGAATAAGCAAGCATCGAATGCTGGCAATGCGAACATTCAAGGCGTCTCGGGCGCAACCGCTATTTCTGATGCGTACATAAAGTCGCTTCAGTCAGCTATCGACCACCGAGCATAAGAATGCAAGCGTTACATCGCACGTCATTTCCCATCATGGGAACAACTGCGAGCGTGCACGTGAACGACTCGGTTACTCGTTGCGAATTTGATACTGTAATCGCTGAGTTACATCAGGAACTGAATCGATTAGAAGAGATTTTTTCTGTCTATCGCGACACCAGTGAGATCAGCAGAATCAATGCTGGAACATTGCACCACCTTGATGCTTCTCCTGAAGTTTTTTCAGTGCTTGATGCGTGTTCATGGTTAGAGCAAGCATCGAACGGTGCTTTTTCTATTCGTCGGTCTCATGCTGAATCTGCAATCAACCCTTCAGGATTTGTGAAGGGTTGGGCAGGAGAGCGCAGTGCTTCAATTCTACGCGATGCAGGTTTCAAGCATTTCTACTTAGGTATCGGTGGTGACTTTGTTTTGCGTGGTGGATTATCAGAGTCGCAACCATGGAGCATTGGTATTGCTGATCCTCGCGATGCAACACAATTAGTTGCAACAGTTGATGTTGTTGACGGAGCAATTGCCACATCTGGCAGCGCAGAACGTGGTGCACATATTTGGGACCCACGAACAGGTGCGCCTGCTGATGAGTTTTTGTCTGTCACCGTGACTGGCCCGAGCCTTGCCTGGGCTGATGCGTATGCCACCACAGTGTTTGTGATGGGTGAACCTGGCATCGAATGGATTGCACAGTTTGGACTGTACGACGCAATGCCGGTGCGCCGAAGCGATTAGCCGTTTGTTGTAAAGCCAGCCAGTGCCAACGCTTCGTTCAACGTGCTGGCGCGGCGAATGGTGCACCCCGACTGAATGTCAGGCGCACTTGCCGGAACAATTGCTTGCGTAAAACCAAGACGTGATGCTTCATTGAGACGACGCGCCAAGTGACCGACTTGACGAACTTCACCCGCAAGTCCCACTTCACCAATAACAACAAGGTCTGCTGGAAGCGGAATATTCGACACTGCCGAAACCAATGCAAGACACATACCGAGGTCTGCACCAGGTTCTGTGAGTTTCACGCCACCAACAACTGACGCGTACACCTCATGGCCCGACAAACTGATGCGCGCACGACGTTCAAGCACTGCAAGCAACATGGATAAACGACCTTGGTCGAGACCTTGAGCACTGCGGCGAGCAGGAACTGATGCACTGACCTGATTGGTGAGTGCTTGTAGTTCCACTAACAATGGACGTTGACCTTCAATAGTGGGCACAACGACAGAACCAGGAACACCAGTGCGACGATCTGTGAGGAATAGTTGACTGGCATCAGGAACACCGATAAGACCAGCTTCGGTCATTTCAAATAAGCCGAGTTCATTAGTAGGACCAAAACGATGCTTGGCGGCACGCATCAGGCGCAACGCATTGTGACGCTCACCTTCAAAGGACAACACAGTGTCAACAACATGTTCCAGAACACGCGGACCAGCAAGGCCACCTTCTTTGGTGACATGCCCAACAAGCACTACTGAAATATTGCGGCGCTTTGCTTCTTGCACTAATCGGTGTGCACACCCGCGCACCTGCACAACAGAACCAGGTGACGAACCAAGTTCTGGGTCGACCACAGTTTGGATGGAGTCGATAACAACAAGTGTCGGAGAAATTTTGTCGATAGCGGCGATGATGTTTGGCAAAGACATTTCAGGCAACAACCACAAGTGTGGGCTGATAGCGCCGAGACGATCTGCACGTAAGCGCACTTGTTGTGCACTTTCTTCAGCGGTGACATAGAGAGACGGCCCGGTTGCGCCGGCAAGAAGTTGCAGAAGCAATGTGCTCTTACCGATTCCGGGTTCACCGCCAAGCAAGGTGACTGAACCTGGTACGAGTCCGCCACCAAGTACACGATCAAGTTCATCAATACCTGTTGGAACAGGATCTGATTCGTTGGGGTTTACATCACCAATAGGTGTTGCAAGACCAGGGGGCACAAGTGCAAGGCCCGCAGCAAGTGTGACGCGAGATTCTTCGGGGCCTTCTACTTCTTCAACAAGTGAGTTCCATGCAGTACAGACAGAACATTGGCCTGACCATTTCGGAAATGTTGCTCCGCACTCAGAGCACCGATGGATGAGTCGAAGTTTTGCCACACCGTGACTTTATATGCGGGGTGTGGGGCGTCGTCTATTACGAGCGCGCAACACCATCAAGATGAGGACCACTGAGGCAATTATCCACAGATACAACAAACCAAGGACTAACACTTTGGCGAATCGGGAAATACTGGATGCAACGTCAACGTTGGTGACACTGGTTGCAAGACTTGTGGGAGTGCCGTCCATTGGCACTCGCCAGGAGATAACACCGTCAGCAGTTTGACCTGTTGTGGCGTTGACCTTGCCGGGTAACGCAGCATTGAATGTGATTCCCACTGCATCACCAAGGTCGAGGCCTGCTGCTTGCACTTCTGCTGCATATGGAGCGCCACCAAGAAGCTTCAATGTTGCGTCATCTGCGAACGCATTAAGGCCACCGTTCACTTCAAGTCGTCCGGCCAAGGTGTAGGTGCTGTTCGTATCTTTGCCCGTGCGGGTAATAACCATTTCATGCAGTGGGCCGCGGGTTCCGCTGATTTGCCCCAGCAACGTTGTGGCCTCTGCAGGCCCGAGGAATTCATGAGTCAACGTGAGGGTGAGCCCACCATCTTTTGTGTCTGTTGGTCCTTGCGCTTTCCAACCAGCTGCAACAAGGTCATCAGTTCGGATGTCTGCTTTCAGACCGGGTGCTTTGGCAACGATGTCTTTGTCAGCAGTGATGACAACCGAAATGGTGCCAGTTCCGTTTGGCTTCACTGCAAGCGTGACATTGGTGTCGACCCGACATGAGGAGAGAACAACAACAGCAGCGATGGACGCCGCAATACGAGTAATTATTTTGCGGGTCACTCGACAGGAGCAGCAGTGTCACCAGCGAGTGGTGGTTCGCTTGGTGCAACGATGCCTTCAACAGCACGGAATGTCATACGACGTTTTTCGGCATTGTCTGGGTCTTCTTCGGTATCAACCACGATGATCTGACCAGCAGTGAATTGCTTGTACAGAATTTTTTCAGACAGTTGATCTTCGATCTGACGCTGAATTGCACGACGCAAAGGACGTGC
>Ga0214919_10006901_pt1 | contig 15447 bp, 17 predicted proteins | sample LL1503_MetaG_FD_177994 | JGI IMG/M metagenome (GOLD analysis project Ga0214919, IMG submission 177994) | Freshwater microbial communities from Lake Lanier, Atlanta, Georgia, United States - LL-1503 | ecosystem: Environmental > Aquatic > Freshwater > Lake | place: USA: Georgia | collected... | reverse complement strand
TTGTCATGTCACAAATTAACGATCTACCAGAGTGCTTCTTGTGCCGTTCTCAAGACCTCGAACTAGTCATGAATGCAGAAAATGGTCCAATGATTTTCTGCGACGAGTGCGGGTATTCAAGCTTGATGTCAAATAAACATCTCACGCTGCCAACGATCACAACCATCGCTTCGTAATCTGCTTTTAAGCTCCGTGAATCTGGCGGAGGATGAGGGATTTATCCCGTTCAGCCTGGGTAATTCCCCGTTTTTTAGGTAAACGGGTCATAAAAGGCAATTTAGCATTACTACCTTAAAAAGCATCGGCTTTTTCAGAGTTTATTTGGCCTCGAGGATTTGATGGAATCTATGAATTTCTTGAAACCAAATACATTGGGGTCGAGATTTAGTTTCCGCAGTTTAATTTAATTACGTTCAAACTTCTCGTTTTACCGGCATATTGCCACCTTCCTTGAATAAATGCTCTAGCGAATGCAATTCCAAAATAGGAGCTCACTTTCGAATTAACACACAAAACTTTGGAATCTTTAATTTTCACTACCTAACCCGCGGATTTTAAAGAATTTGGATTAGTTTTAGAGCGATGCATTAGGTAATTCGAATATCTCCCGACCTTATAGATTTCAAGAGTTAATGAGACTCGTTCCTGTCTAACATTACAAATGGATTTTGCATTAACTTTAACGACTCGAGTTCCGCTATTTCGCAGTACAGAAGTTGATATGTGAGCATCATCAATTTCAATCCGGCAGATTGCTTTTGGTGATTTTGGTTTCGGTGCAGGAGATGCGGAGTGACTGGCGGTACCAAGAGGAGAAACAAGGAACACGGTGACTAACGTGCCGAAAAGCATTATTCTGAAGTACGAGTTTAATTTCATACCTCATGGTGAATTAAATCCTAAAATACCGAATTGAGTTATCCACAGGTAGCTATTCTTGAACTGAGTAAGTTGCCCGGCCCCTAGAATTTAATTCAGAATTTGCGTGACTAAAGCTTCCAGCAACTTGTTCTTTCAAATCTGCCTCACCCAGAATTCTTCTACGTGCGATGTCTTCGAATATCTGGTTCATAAGTTCAGTCATTTCGGCTTCATTGTCAAAACTTTTGATATTGAACCAGCGGAAGTGATTTGTTTCTGGGTCGAATTTGTGATGGCGAACTGTGTAACTGCGGAAGGATTCATTACTTGGATCGACTTCGGCCATTCAACAAACCATCCCTTCGAATAGAGAAGATCTCAACATTCCAAGGATATTTTAAATTAGACAGCGGAGGATGAGGGATTTGAACCCTCGATAGGTTTCCCTATACACGCTTTCCAAGCGTGCGCACTCGGCCGCTATGCGAATCCTCCAGCGCTAAGGCGCGAGCCTCAACGCCCCAAGGGTAGCGGTGCTCGAAGTCTGCCCTGACACATAAACTGAATCGCTAAGTAGTATTGGGGCAGATCTCCGGTGCGACGTCACCGTGCTGAACTCCCCCAGGGTAGGAATACAGCAAGGGTAGGTACGCTCTGGCGGGTGCACCGGAGGTCCCTAGAACCGCACCAGCAGAAGTGAATTAGTAAGTCTCGGTCAATTAGAAGTGAATTGAATCGCGGCCTTAACGAGAGTAGATAAAGATGTCGTTAGCGTTATATCGAAAGTATCGCCCCTCTGTATTTGCAGATGTAATCGGACAAGAACATGTCACCGTTCCTTTATCTAACGCGCTCGAATCTGGCAAAACACATCATGCATATCTCTTTAGCGGCCCACGTGGTTGCGGTAAAACTTCTAGCGCTCGCATCATGGCGCGATCGCTTAACTGCGAAAAAGGCCCAACTCCAAACCCGTGTGGCGAATGTCAATCGTGTAAAGATCTGGTTGCAAATGGACCGGGTTCTATCGATGTCATCGAACTCGATGCAGCTACACATGGACTTGTTGATGATGCTCGCGATCTTCGCGACAAAGCATTCTTTGCACCAGTTCAGAGCAAGTACAAGATTTACATTATCGACGAAGCTCATCAGCTCGGACCAGGTGCCGCAAATGCACTGCTCAAAGTTGTAGAAGAACCGCCCGCACATGTCATCTTTATCTTTGCAACAACAGAACCTGAAAAGTTAATCTCAACAATTCGTTCTCGAACACATCACTACCCATTCCGTTTAGTCCCACCCGGAATCCTTGCAACTCATCTTGAGAAAGTTTGCGAGTCCGAAGGAGTGAAAGTCGCTAAGGGCGTTATTCCACTTGTAGTTCGTGCATCTGGCGGATCAGTCCGCGATGCACTTTCAGTTTTGGGTCAACTGTTAGCTGGCGCAGCGAAAGATGGCGTTAGCTACGAAATCGCAATTCAGTTGCTGGGCTTCACCGATAGCGCGCTTTTGGATGATGCAATGGATGCAATTTCCGCGCGCGATGGCGCAACCCTCTTTAAAACCGTTGATCGCGTTATTGAATCTGGTCATGACCCACGCCGCTTTACACAAGATTTGCTTGAACGCCTGCGTGACTTAATGATTGTCGATGCACTAGAGGCAACAAATGCCAATAGTATTTTGCGCGAATTACCTGATGATCAACTTGAACGAATGCGTGTGCAAGCACAGAACATTGGCCAAGCATCTCTTTCGCGAGCCGCAGATATTGCAGCTGAAGGCCTAACTCAAATGCGCGGAGCAACTGCGCCACGACTTATTCTCGAACTCATCTGTGGTCGCATACTTCTACCAATTGGCGATGCATCAGAATCGGGACTCCTTGCTCGCATCGAACGCCTCGAGCGGGTCGAAAATATTGCTCAAGGGTCTGGCACGTTGAGCCCCTCGCTCCGCTCACAGCCTCAACTTAGCCAACCCTCTTCACAATCTGAATCAAAGCCTGCCAAGTCGGTCGATCCCGCGGATTATGTAAGCCCGGTAACGGCTGAAGCGAAGCGCACGCCTTCAGCTTCCGAGGCGCCTAAGGTTTCAGAGCGACGTATAGATTCAATGGATGTTGCTGGCTTAAGGAGACTCTGGCCGGATGTAATCGAGAATGTGAAGAAGCGCCGCCGGTTAACCTGGTCACTTCTATCAGCGAGTGCGCAAATTCTTGGCGTTGATGAAAAGATTATTACTATCGGAATAGTCAATGCTGGTGCGCGAGATTCATTTGTGCGAAGTGAATCAGATGAGATTCTTCGTCAGGCTTTTATTGAAGTAGTCGGACTTGATCGAAAGATTGAATGCACCGTCGATCCAAGTATCGATACAACCTCAACGCCTGAGGCTCGCGCAGTTCGTACATCAGAGGCACCATCTGATCCCTCGCAACTTTCAGGCGCTGCACTTCTCGCCGCCGAGCTCGGCGCAAAAGTCATTAGCGAAACGAACCACGAATAATGACAACAGGAATGTATGAAGGTGCAATTCAAGATCTCATTGATGCGCTCGGCCGTCTCCCCGGAATTGGACCAAAGTCTGCCCAACGAATTGCTTTTCATATTTTGCAATCAGATACTGAAATCGCAGCTAATTTAGTCGAGGCAATCCGTACAGTTAAGGAACGAGTAAAATTCTGTACTCAATGCGGAAATGTTTCTGAAGAAAATGAATGTCGCATCTGTCGCGATCCACGTCGAGACGGCACAAAGATTTGCGTCGTTGAAGAGAGTAAAGATGTGATTGCAATCGAACGTACTCGCGAATTCCGAGGTAAGTATCATGTGCTCGGTGGCGCAATCAGCCCTATCGATGGAATCGGTCCAGACCAGCTCCGCATTCGAGAATTGATGCAGCGCCTTGCCGATTCATCGATCACCGAAATTATTTTGGCAACCGACCCAAACCGTGAGGGCGAAGCCACAGCCACGTATTTGGCGCGCCTTATTAAGCCAATGGGCATAAACGTTTCTCGTCTGGCATCAGGACTTCCCGTAGGAGGGGACCTCGAATTTGCCGATGAAGTTACCCTTGGGCGAGCATTTGAAGGGCGAACCAACCTTTAGTCTCATTATTTGGGCGATACCCTGTCTCATATATTAGGATTTTTTATAAATCGGCTAGCGCCATCTTTTCTCGTGCTTCACACTTAGGGCATGGGTTTGATCGTTCAGAAATTTGGTGGTTCTTCAGTCGCTGATGCCGAAGGCATGAAGCGCGTGGCTGCACGCATCGTTGCAACGAAGAAGGCCGGCAATCAGGTCGTCGTTGTAGTCAGTGCGATGGGCGATACCACAGACGAATTAATCGATTTAGCAAATGCGGTTACCCCAATCCCTCAAGGGCGAGAACTCGACATGTTGCTCACAGCAGGCGAGCGAATTTCTATGGCAATCCTTGCGATGGCAATCAATAATCTTGGATTCGAAGCACTCTCATTTACCGGCTCACAAGCTGGTGTTATTACAGATTCAGTTCACGGGAAAGCGCGAATCATCGATGTCACCCCAGGACGAATCCGTGAAGCAATTGACGGCGGTGCAATAGCAATCGTTGCTGGTTTCCAAGGAATATCCCAAGATACAAAAGACATCACAACCCTAGGTCGTGGTGGATCTGATACAACTGCAGTTGCGCTCGCTGCTGCGCTTGATGCAGATGTCTGCGAGATTTATACAGATGTCGATGGAGTTTTTTCAGCAGACCCTCGCGTTGTCCCAGCTGCTCGTAAGTTAAAGACTGTTACCTATGAAGAGATGCTTGAACTCGCTGCAGCAGGTGCAAAAGTACTTCACTTGCGATGCGTTGAGTACGCGCGCCGTTTTAATTTACCGATTCACGTACGTTCATCTTTCTCACCAAACGAAGGAACCTGGGTGGTTGAAAACCATCCTGAAGGCCACTCCCTTGGAAAGGGGACAAATATGGAACAAGCAATCATCTCTGGCGTAGCACACGATAAATCAGAGGCGAAGATCACGATTGTAGGAGTTCCAGATCGAACTGGAATTGCTGCGCGTATCTTTCAAGCAATCGCCGACAATGACATTAACGTCGACATGATTGTTCAGAACGTATCGGCTGCAGCTACCGGTCTTACTGACATCTCATTTACAGTTCCAAAGGCAGAAGGACAGAAAGCAACAGGCGTCCTTCAACGAATCCAAGGTGAAGTTGGATTTGCTTCTTTGATCTATGACGACACTATTGGCAAGCTCTCACTCGTTGGCGCTGGAATGCGTTCTCATCCAGGTGTAACAGCAACCTTTTTCGCAGCGATGGCTGATGCCGGAGTAAATATCGAGATGATTTCAACATCTGAAATTCGCATCTCTGTCATTGTCCGCGAGGCTGACCTTGAGGGCGCTGCAAAGGCTGCACACGCTGCATTCGGTCTTGATGCAGATCAAATTGAAGCAGTTGTATATGGGGGAACAGGGCGATGACAAAGAAGACAAAAAAGCAGTTACCTTCACTCGCAGTTGTTGGTGCAACAGGCGCCGTCGGAACAGTCATGCTCGATATTTTAAGCAAGCGTAAAAATGTTTATGGTGAGATTCGGTTGATTGCATCTGCACGTAGCGCAGGCAAGAAGTTGATGTGCCGTGGTGAAGAACTCACTGTTGTTGCACTTTCTCCTGAGGCTTTCGATGGAATTGATATTGCGATGTTCGATGTTCCAGATGAAATCTCCGCCGAGTGGGCACCAATCGCTGCCAAGCGCGGAGCTGTTGTGGTTGATAATTCAGGTGCCTTTCGAATGGATAAAAAAGTTCCACTTGTTGTACCGGAAGTTAATCCGAAGGACATCAAGAAACGTCCAAGGGGAATCATCTCTAATCCAAATTGCACAACGCTTTCAATGATTGTTGCAATGGGCGCGCTTAATAAGAAGTTTGGACTTAAGGAGCTCGTAGTCTCTTCTTATCAGGCGGCATCAGGTGCTGGACAACCCGGAATCGATGCGCTTCATGATCAGATTTCAAAGGTAGCAGGTAAGAATCTTGGATCAGTTGGAAAAGATATCCGTGATGTAATAACTGATTTCGGTCCATTCCCCGCACCACTTGCAATGAATGTTGTCCCATGGGCTGGTTCTCTCAAAGAAGCGGGATATACATCTGAAGAGCTCAAGGTTCGCAATGAATCACGCAAGATTCTTGGTATGCCAAAGCTGAAGGTTTCTGCAACGTGTGTGCGCGTCCCGGTTATTACAACTCACTCACTCACAGTTCATGCAACATTTTCAAAGGTAGTTACAAGAAAAGCAGCTCAATCTGCACTGAAGAAGGCAGAAGGCGTACTCCTCTATGACAACCCCGAGAAGAAGGAATTTCCAACTCCAGCAGATGTAGTGGGAACCGATCCAACCTGGGTTGGTCGCGTGCGTCAGTCATTAGACAATCCAAAGTCAATTGACCTCTTTGTCTGCGGCGATAACCTTCGCAAAGGTGCAGCGTTAAATACTGCACAAATTGCCGAACTCGTCGCTGCTGAATACATTCAAAAGTAAATACACGCCTTAAGCAGAACTAGACTGAGCCCATGACAATCGTTGTCGCGGGTGGTACTGGACTTGCAGGTTCTGCAATCGTGCGCGCCTATAAGGCAACCGGCGCAGATGTTATTGCTCTTAATCGCTCAGTCGTAGATCTTCTCGATCGGGATGCAACGGTTGCGTTTCTTAATAAAACCAAACCTTCACTTGTTGTTGATGCAGCTGCAAAAGTTGGCGGAATTGGAGCAAACAACGCATTCCCGGTTGAATTTCTCTCAGACAATGTCCGCATCCAAAGCAATCTTATGGAAGCGGCTCATCTAGCTGATGTTGAAAAATTTATCTTCCTTGGTTCAAGCTGCATCTATCCGCGCGACTGCGCACAGCCAATTAAAGAAGAGTATCTACTCACAGGGCCTCTCGAAGAAACGAACTCAGCATATGCAATCGCAAAGATTGCAGGAATCGAACTTATTAAGTCTTTTCGAAAAGAGTATGGTCGCTCTTGGATTTCTCTCATGCCTACAAATCTTTATGGGCCATTTGATAATTTTGAACTTCAAGGATCGCACGTACTTCCTGCTTTTATTCGTCGATTTGTTGAAGCCGCTCACAATCAAGTTGCAGGCGAAACCTTGTGGGGGACAGGTTCGCCAAAGCGTGAATTCCTACATGTCGATGATCTTGCCGCTGCCGTCGTGCATCTAGGTTCATATTACGACTCACCTGATCACATAAATATCGGAACCGGTGAAGACCTCACCATCAAAGAACTTGCTGAGATTGTGGCCGAATTAGCTGGCTTTAAAGGAGAAATCTCTTGGGATTCCTCTAAACCAGATGGGACTCCACGTAAGGTTCTTGATGTTTCGAAGGTTAAATCGCTAGGTTGGGCACCGAAGATTTCTCTGCGCGATGGAATTGCATCAACTATCGCTTGGTATAAAGATGCATCGTCAAAGGGAGTAGCCAGACAATGAGCAGAAAAGTCGCATTTATAACCGGAATCACCGGTCAAGATGGCTCTTACCTTGCAGAGTTTTTACTCGCAAAAGGTTATGAAGTGCATGGCCTCATCCGACGCTCATCAACTTTTAACACCTCACGAATAGATCATATTTACCAAGATCCCCATGAAAAGAACCCTCAACTTTTCTTGCATTATGGCGATCTCATCGATGGTGTCGGTCTAGCTAATCTTGTGCGAGAAATTAAACCTACAGAGGTTTATAACTTAGGGGCGCAGTCACACGTACAAGTTTCATTCACGATGCCTCAGTACACCGCGCAAGTTGATGCAGCTGGTGTGGTCGGTCTCCTTGAAGCGATTCGTTCGGCAGATCTTGATGTGCGTTTCTATCAGGCTTCAACATCTGAACTCTTTGGTTCAACTCCGCCACCGCAGAATGAAACTTCTACATTCTGCCCACAGTCGCCATATGCAGCAGCTAAGTTGATGGCTTATTGGTCAACCGTCAATTATCGTGATGGATATGGATTGCATGCCACAAACGGCATTCTCTTCAACCACGAATCACCACGACGTGGAGAAACTTTCGTAACACGCAAAATTACTCGTGCAGTTGCAGCAATTAAAGCTGGAAAGCAGCAGAAGTTGTTCCTTGGAAACTTAGATGCAGTACGCGATTGGGGCTATGCAAAAGAGTACGTTGAATCTATGTGGTTGATGCTTCAGCAAGATAAGCCATCAGATTACGTAGTTGCTACTGGCGTTGGAGCCACAGTAAAAGACTTTGCTGAAGCAGCGTTTGCACATGCGGGGCTTAATTGGAATGACCATGTTGAGACCGATGAAAAATACATTCGCCCAACAGAGGTTCAAGCGCTCATTGGTGATCCCTCCAAAGCAACGCAGATTCTTAAATGGAAAGCCACAACTCACTGGAAAGAACTTGCAGAACTTATGGTCGATGCAGATATCGAGGCTTTAAAGAAGTAAATTAGAAAGCTGCAGTAAGTGTCACCAGCGAAACTTCCGGTGGACTTGCAACTCTGATTCGCGAGAATGGCCCGGTTCCCATTCCGGCCGAGACATGTAACAACGGTTCGCCTTTAACAGTGGTTAATCCACGTGCTCGCCAATTAGGTAGATCGCAATTTGTTGTGAGCGCCTTTGAGCCACCAGGCCATGGAAGTCGGACTTGCCCACCATGTGTATGCCCGGCAAAAATTGCATCTAGATTATCTCTCGTCATTCCTTCGATGATTCGCATATATGGAGCATGTGTTACACCAATTGCGACATCGCAATTGCCTGGATCTCCTGCAACAGTTGAATAATCATCAAGTTCTAGGTGGGCGTCATCCGTTCCACGCGCTTCTATCTTTGTCTTCTTAATAGTCACAGTTGTACGAGAAGTATTGATGTTCTTCCATCCTCGTGCTTGAAGTCCGGCGTCGAGTAATTGCCATGGAAGCTCAGGACCATGAAATCGCTTACCGTGATTTGGCAGCAAATACTTCAAAGGATTCTTTGGAACCGGTTCATAGTAATCGTTAGAGCCGAAGACAAATAGCCCAGGCAAATTGAGAAGCTCATCGAGTGCCGCAAGAACTACTGGCACCGCATTTTTATCAGCGAGAAAATCGCCTGTGCTGATAACGAGATCGGGCTTCAGTGAAATAAATGACTTGATATCTGCAATCTCTTTCTTGCGTGCAGGGGTTAAGTGCAGATCCGAGAAGTGCAGGACGCGAATATCGTCGTGACCTGCAGGCAAGATAGGCATTTCGGCCTCGCGGAGCACATAACTCATGTGCAACAAGATACAGGGCTGTGAGAAGATGAGCACATGTCAATCAAAGAGACTTTAAAGAGTGACCTCACCGAAGCAATTCGCAGCAGCAACAAAGTTGTTTCAGGCACCATTCGCATGGTTCTGACTGCAATCACTAACGAAGAGGTTTCAGGTAAAGAGGCACGTGTACTAACTGATGACGAGATCATTACCGTGCTCTCTCGTGAAGCAAAGAAGCGCCGCGAAGCAGCAGAAGAATTTGCAAAGGCAGGGCGCACAGATAAGGCAGCAGAAGAGAAGGCTGAAGGCGAAGTAATCGCTAAGTACCTCCCTGCGCAACTTTCTGAAGATGATATTAAGCAGTTAATTGCTGCAGCGGTTGCATCAACGGGCGCATCCGGACCTGCTGACATGGGTAAGGTCATGGGCGCAATAAAGCCGCAGATTGCAGGAAAGGCAGATGGATCACTTGTTTCATCTCTCGTCAAAGCAGCACTTGCCGGAGGCAACTAATGAAATTTGAATATGCAACAGTCCCATTACTTTCACATGCAACTAAACAGATTCTCGATACTTGGGGTTCAGATGGATGGGAACTCGTCACAGTTATTCCAGCACCAGGTGGCGAACAACTCGTTGCCTACATGAAGCGTGAGGTTAAGTAATGTCAGTTGATGTCCGCGCAAAGCTCGCTGAAAAGGGCTTAGTACTTCCGGTTTCATCCAAACCACTAGCTGCATATGTCCCTGCAGTTCGTACTGGAAATATTGTTTTTACCGCCGGTCAGCTTCCCATGGTTGATGGCGCTATTGCGAAGACTGGAAAAGTTGGCGCAGATATTTCAGTCGAAGAAGCATACGAACTCGCAAAGATTTGTGCACTTAACGCGCTCTCCGCAGTAGAACTCGTTGCTCCCGTAGATTCAATCGTCAAGGTAGTTCGTATAGTTTGTTACGTAAATGGTGCTCCAGATTTTATTTCTCAGCCAGCAGTTGCAAATGGAGCATCAGAACTCTTTATGCACATCTGGGGAGAAGCAGGAATAGCTGCACGAAGTGCACTTGGTGTTGCTGAACTTCCTCTTAACTCACCTGTAGAGGTAGAGTTAACTGTGGAAGTTAAGTAACTATTTACCGCGTTTTTCGAGGCGATCTAAATCTGTAATCATTACCGCACGGCCATCAAGTTTGAGCCATCCGCGGCCAGCAAAATCCGCTAAGGCCTTGTTAACAGTTTCACGTGAGGCGCCCACGAGTTGAGCTAGCTCTTCTTGCGTGAGGTCGTGATGGACGAAGAGACCTTCATCTGTCTGCTTACCAAATCGTGAACCCAAATCGATAAGAGCTTTAGCTACGCGGCCCGGTACGTCAGAGAATACGAGATCTCCCACTGCTTCATTTGTGCGGCGAAGTCGTTGAGCTAGACGAGCAAGTAGGTGCAGAGAAACTTCTGGATTTCCCTTTAGCCAAGGAATTAATTTTTCATGGCTGAGTGAAAGAAGCTTGGCATCGGTGACTGCTGTTGCAGTAGATGTTCGTGGACCTGGGTCAAATAGTGAAAGTTCGCCGAACATCTCGCCTGGGCCGAGAATTGAAAGTAGATTTTCGCGACCATCTCCACTGGAAGTGCCCAGTTTGAGTTTCCCATCAACGATGACGTAGACATGTTCGCCCTCGTCACCTTCTTTAAAGAGAACTCCGCCCTTGCTGATCTTCACTGCATCCATAGAGGTGCGAAGAGATGCCGCTTGGGCATCGTCCAGGGCGGTAAATAGCGGGGCGCGTCGTACGACTTCATCTTCTTGTGGCACGTGGGTAGTTTACTCGTATGGTCGTCGATAGCGAAACCCGAAGAGAGGCCCGCGCTATCTATCGAATATTGACCAAGACCTACCCAGAAATTCGCTGCGAATTAGATTTTAAGAATCCGCTCGAGCTGATCGTGGCTGTAATACTTTCAGCGCAGTGCACAGATAAGAGAGTTAACACTATTACGCCGGCTCTATTTAAGAAGTATAAGAAGGCTAAAGATTATGCCAAGGCTCCTCTTGCAGAGATTGAAGAATTCATTTTCTCGGCAGGCTTCTATCATGCAAAAGCGCGCCACCTGAAAGGGCTTGGTACTAAGTTGGTTGAAGACTTTGATGGGAAAGTTCCTTCATCTCTCGATGAGTTGGTAACTCTTCCTGGAGTTGGTCGAAAAACTGCAAATGTAGTTCTGGGACATGCATTTGATATCCCAGGAATCACAGTAGATACACATTTTGGGAGACTCTCTCGTCGATTTGGATGGACTACTTCGATGGATCCAGTAAAGGTGGAACACGAAGTGGGCGCACTTATTCCCCAAAAAGAATGGACGAATCTTTCGCAAAGAATGATCTGGCATGGACGTCGAATCTGTCATTCTCGCAAACCTGCATGTGGCGCATGCCCCATTGCAAAGATGTGTCCATCCGTGGGAATTGGTGAGATGGATAAAGAGAGAGCAAAACTCTTAGTGAAGACGGATAAGGATTTCCGGTGAAAAAGATATTTTTATTTACACTTATTCTCATCTCTCTCACCGCATGTTCTGTAACGGAACCAATTCCAGTAAAAGGCGAAGTTGTTAGCTGTGATTCCATAAAGGTCAAAGGCGCCTCTGGAACTTCACTCGATTGTCTTGATGGCTCTGCTGGAGTGGCCCTGGATTCAATAATCGGACCAGCCCTTATCAACGTATGGGGATCCTGGTGCCAACCTTGCAAGCAAGAACTCCCGCACTTTGCTCACTTCATTGCGATTAACGGCGGACGTGTCCAAGTAATCGGCGTAGATGTTGAGGAGAAAAGCCCAATCGTTGCTCGAAAATTTGTTGAAAGTCATGGCATCACCTGGCCGATTCTCTATGACAAAGATGGCAGCACGAGAGAAAAATTCGGAATGGGCGTGCCTGTGACTTGGTTTGTTGATGAATCTGGGAAGGTAGTTCATAAGAAATATGGGCCTTTTCGTTCGCCAGAAGAAATTCAATTAGCTGTAATCAAATATTTGGGAGTCAAATGATTTTTGATCTTATTTTTGTTGTCGTGGCATTAGGCGCCCTATTTAATGGATATAAAAACGGCTTAGTTACCACCGTTCTTCGTACTGCTTTCTTTATTGTCGGCGGAGTCGCAGCCATGTATCTGGTTGTGAAGTATGACCAGAGTGGTTGGTTGATTGTCGCAATCATCGGCGGAGCATATGCAGCTGCCTGGGTCGGAACTCAATCTGCAAAAGCGCTTAAAGTTACTCTCATTCGTGGCCCACTGCGGTTTATCGACTCAGCTCTTGGTGCAATTTTAGAAGTTGGGAAATACGTTCTACTGTTTTATGTGGTCGCAACAATTATGTTGTGGGCTCCATGGGCGGCGGGACAGAACGCAGTGTCCGAGAGCAAGGTCTACCTTGAGATTAATAAGCAAGCCCCATCAATAATTATTGATATCCGCCAGCGAGTGGAAAAAGCGCTCTCTAATCCTCGTCTTTAGATGATTTCAATCCTTCTGAAATCAACTTCATAACATTTGGGTCAGCCAGCGTAGTTGCATCTCCCACTGCTCGATTTTCAGCAACATCCTTCAGAAGTCGGCGCATAATTTTTCCACTACGAGTCTTAGGTAATTCATTTACCACCATTATTTGGCGTGGCTTCGCGATTGCTCCGATTTCCTTTGCAACGTGATCGCGCAGCTCCTTGATCAGAACATCTCCACTTGCATGTTCGATACCCGCACGCAGAATCACAAAAGCGACGATTCCTTGCCCTGTTAATGGATCTGCGGCACCAACAACAGCCGCTTCTGCTACTGCTTCATGAGAGACAAGCGCGGATTCCACTTCAGTAGTCGAGATACGGTGACCCGAAACATTCATGACATCGTCTACTCGGCCAAGTAACCAGATTGCGCCATCTTCGTCGAGTTTTGCACCGTCACCGGCAAAGTAGATTCCAGGAAAACGTGACCAGTAGGTCTCTTTATATCGTTCGTCTTCTCCCCATACACCGCGCAACATAGATGGCCATGGCTGATCAAGAATCAAAAATCCACCATGTCCATTTGGGACGGGCACTGCTTTATCGTCGACAACTTTTGCACTGATTCCGGGAAGTGCCTTCATTGCAGAACCAGGTTTTGTTGCTGTTACGCCAGGAAGTGGTGAAATCATGATTGCACCAGTTTCGGTTTGCCACCAAGTGTCGACGATTGGGCAATTACCTCCACCAATAACTTGGCGATACCAGATCCATGCTTCTGGGTTAATCGGTTCGCCAACTGACCCAAGCAAACGAAGGGTTGAGAGATTAAATTTATTTGGGAACTCGTCTCCCCATTTCATCCAAGTTCGAATCAAAGTAGGAGCCGTGTACAAAATTGTGACACCGTACTTTTCAATGATCTCAAACATTCTCCCTTTGTGAGGAGTATCTGGCGTACCTTCATAAATAACTTGTGTAGCACCATTGATGAGCGGACCGTAAACCATGTATGAGTGACCGGTAATCCAGCCAACATCAGCGGTGCACCAATAAACATCGGTGCGAGGTTTGATATCAAAGACGACCTTATGCGTATATGCGACCTGTGTTAGATACCCACCTGTCGTGTGAAAAATTCCCTTTGGTTTTGCAGTGGTACCAGATGTATACAAAATAAAGAGCGGATGCTCGCTATCGAAAAATTCTGGGGTATGTGTTGAAGGTTGTGGATTTACTAGTTCATGCCACCACAGATCGCGCCCTTCAACCCATGCAGTTTCCTGTCCAGTGCGCTGTACAACGAGCACTTTTTCTACATGCGTATCTCCCTTGAGAGCATCGTCCACTGCAGGCTTTAGAGCAAATGCCGCACCTTTTCTAAATCCGCCATCTGCGGTGATGACTAATTTGGCATCTGCATCTTGAATTCGCGACAGAAGTGCATCTGCAGAAAAACCGCCGAAGACGACGGAGTGAATTGCGCCGATTCGAGCACATGCAAGCATTGCGATCACTGCCTCAGGAATGAGCGGCATGTAAATCGCAATTCTGTCACCAGACTTAATTCCGATTGCAGTAAGTGCATGTGCGGCTTTGCTCACCTCAGTAAGCAGTTGCGCGTAAGAAATTGTGCGTGTATCTCCCGGCTCGCCTTCAAAATGAAAAGCTATGCGCCCGCCATGACCTTCAGCGACATGGCGATCAAGAGCCGAAACGGTTGCATTGAGTTTTCCGCCAACAAACCATTGAGCATAGGGGGATTCCCATTGAAGTGTTTTTTCCCAGTCTTTTTCCCAGACCAGCGCATGCGCCTGCTGATCCCAAAATGCAAGGCGATCTTTCTCGGCCTCTAGGTATAAATCTGCCTGTGCATTCGCTTGCGCCGTGAATTCAGGAGCTGGTGAAAAAGTTCGATCTTCGGTCGACAGATTTTCAATTGAGTCGTTAACCATGCAAGCGAGGTTACAGCCGAAGAGTCGTATTTAAAAGGGATTACTTATCAACAAGGAGTGCAGCTACTCATTTCTTGAGAACAGGGAATGCCAATAATTCGCACCCTCGTACCCATTTTCTAATTCAAGAAAGGAGAAAAATGACAATCTCAGCTTTTATTGCGATCTTGCTGAAAGTTCTTAGCAGCCCGGCCCTTTTGGCTGGCCTCATAGCGTTCATGCAGAAAATCCTTCACCCGTAGCCTCAAAAGGCCCCGAATCCCCTGCGTATTGAGTGTGCCGATTTTTCATACGCAGGGGTAGGTGGTTGGATTAGGCGTAAGCCTCACTTAGACCCAATGGTGCGTCAGAGCGTTTACACCAGTTCTAGCTACTGATTTGGGAGTCACAATGCCAATAGCAACCCCTGAAGTTTATGCAGCAATGTTGGATCGCGCTAAGGCGGGATCTTTTGCATACCCAGCAATCAACGTTTCATCATCACAAACACTTATTGGTGCAATACGTGGATTCGCCGAAGCAGAATCAGATGGAATCATTCAATTTTCTTGGGGCGGGGCTGAATACGCATCAGGTTCGACAGTAAAGCAGATGGTTGATGGCGCAGTTGCGCTCGCAGAATTTGCACACGTTGTTGCAAAGAATTACAACGTAAATATCGGACTTCACACCGATCATTGCCCAAAGGAGAAGCTCGACGGATTTATGCGTCCACTTCTTGAAATTGGTGCACAGCGCGTTAAAGATGGAAAGCAGCCGCTCTTCAACTCACACATGTGGGATGGATCAGCTGTTGATATGCCAGAAAATATGAAAGTTGCAC
>Ga0214919_10006900_pt1 | contig 15447 bp, 16 predicted proteins | sample LL1503_MetaG_FD_177994 | JGI IMG/M metagenome (GOLD analysis project Ga0214919, IMG submission 177994) | Freshwater microbial communities from Lake Lanier, Atlanta, Georgia, United States - LL-1503 | ecosystem: Environmental > Aquatic > Freshwater > Lake | place: USA: Georgia | collected... | reverse complement strand
GGCCCCAGCGCGCAACATTCGCCGGGCATCGTCGACGCTGCGAATACCTCCGCCCACCGTGAACGGAATGAATACTTGTTCTGCAGTTCGCGACACCACATCAACCATCGTCTCGCGTCCATCGCTCGATGCGGTGATATCAAGGAACACCAATTCGTCGGCACCTTCGGCGTCGTAACGCGAGGCCAGTTCAACTGGGTCACCAGCATCACGCAGGTTGACAAAGTTTGTGCCTTTCACAACGCGACCATTCGTCACATCGAGACACGGAATGACGCGGGCAACTTTCACTGTGCACCACTCCCCGACCCCAGGTTGACATCACGCAGTGAAGCAACAGCTTGTTCAACAGTAAAGCGACCTTCGTAAATTGCTTTGCCAGTAATGACTCCGGCAAGCGACGGAATCGTTGCGAGAATTCTCACGTCATCAAGTGACGCAACACCGCCGCTGGCAATCACTGGAATTGTTGTTGCCAATGCCGCAGCGCGCAATCCACTTACGTCTGGTCCTTGCAACATGCCGTCACGTGAAATATCGGTGATCACAAAAGCCGATGCCGACGGAAACCACATCAGTGCTTCGTTGAGTTGTACACCTGAATCTTTTGTCCAACCGTGAACGGCAATTTCGCCAGCACGATGATCAAGACCAACAGCCACCGCCACAACTTTTGCTGCCGCCTCAACCAACGACGGGTCGGAAACTGCGGCCGAACCCATAACCACTCGCGCGACTCCGGCATCGGCCAATGCTTGAGCGTCGGCAATCGCGCGCACACCGCCACCAGTCTGAATAGATGCGCGGCCGCGAAGGGCTTTCGCTACCGCAGCAACCACGGGACGATTGATTGGGTCACCCGTACGCGCCGCATCTAGGTCGACGATGTGAATCCATGTCGCGCCTGCGTCAGCAAAAGATGTTGCGACCGCTACCGGGTCATCGCCGTAAACAGTTTCTTGCGCGTAGTCACCTTGCAACAGGCGCACAACACGACCACCGCGAAGATCAATGGCTGGGTATAACTCAGGCCGTGAAAGATGAGAGTTCATCACGCACCAGCTGCTTTCACGAAGTTGTCCAGCAAGGCCAAACCACTTGCGCCCGACTTTTCGGGGTGAAACTGCGTGGCAAAAACATTGTCCTGCCGGAACGCCGCATTCAGGGTGACGCCGTAATCACATGTGGCGGCCACCAGCGACGGATCCATAGGAACACCATGCAGCGAATGCACGAAATACACCCATGAACCCGATGTGGCTCCACGAAGTAATTCACCTTCAAACATCGGATCGTCAGATTGAGTAAACAAAAGCTTGTTCCACTGCATTTGCGGACGTTTCACACCTGGCGGAATCCACTTCACTGTTCCCGAAATAATGTCAAGGCCGCGAGCATCAAGATCTTCTTGGCTCGACGTGAACAACATCTGCATGCCAACACAAATACCCAAGAACGGACGACCCGAATCAACCGCCGCGTACACAACATCTTCAAGGCCAGCGCCGCGCAATGCGTCCATACACGCACCAAACGCTCCAACGCCTGGCAAGACAACGGCATCAGCCGACGCGACAAATGCAGGGTCGCGCGTCAGCCGTGCATCTCCGCCAACTTTTTGTAATGCCTTTTCAGCTGAGCGCAGATTGCCAATGCCGTAATCAAGAACAGCAATAACGGGTCTATTCACAACACACGCTCATAACACACCGTCACAAAACGCCCTTTGTTGACGGCACATCGGTTCCTTCGATGCGCACAGCATCTCGGAAGCAACGACCAAGACCCTTAAAGGCCGCTTCAATAATGTGGTGCACGTTACGACCGTGCTTCAGCTCGACGTGCAGAGTCACGCCAGCCGACATCGCCAATGAACTAATGGCGTGTTCAGCCAACTGTGGATCAAACGCTGGGTCACCTAAGGGCAAGCATTCGGGCAAAGGAACATCCCACACCACGAATGGACGACCCGAGAGATCGAGCGCAATTTCAATCAGTGCTTCATCCAATGGATACAGGCCACTAGCGAAACGACGAACGCCAGCCTTGTCGCCAAGAGCTTCACGAATTGCTTCACCAAAAGTGATCGCAACGTCTTCGACGGTGTGGTGCGTATCAATCTGAATATCGCCTTTGGCAACGATGCGAAGATCGAATCCGCCGTGCTTGCCAACCTGCGACAACATGTGGTCGTAGAACGGGATACCGGTACTGACATCGCACTTTCCGGTTCCGTCAAGATCAACGAACAGTTCAATTGATGTTTCAGCAGTTATGCGTGAACGACTGGCGGTACGACTCATTTCAAAACCTCCGTGAGAGCAACAAGAAAAGCATCATCTTCTTCTGGCGTGCCAATGGTGACGCGCAAGCAATTTTCTAAACGTGGCCAACCCGAACAGTCGCGAATGAGCACACTGCGATCTAGCAGACCCTGCCAAACCGCCCGACCAGTTTTTGACTTGGTGCGGAAGAGAACAAAGTTGGCGCCGCTCGGAAAGACTTCGATATCGAGAGTCTTCAATGTGGCAACGACTCGTTCGCGTTCAGCAACAATCATGCGCACGCGTTCTTCCATGTCGCCGCGATATTGCACGGCCAAAGTTCCGGCGATCTGCTTGGCAGTGTCGAGGTGATACGGCAAAACAACTTTGTCGAGTTCGGCGACAAGCCACTTCGGTCCGATGAGATAACCCAAACGTGCTGCAGCCATGCTCCATGTCTTCGAGAAAGTTCGCGTCACCACGAGTGGCGTTTCTTCGCTCACCAATTCAAGCGCACTCCAATCGGCGAATTGACCGTAAGCCTCGTCAACAACGACCAGACCGGCGTTCAGCGCCAGCACTTCACGTACCAGTTTGGGCGAATCGACTCCGCCCGTTGGGTTGTTAGGAGAACACAAAAACGTGACATGTGGTCGCGACTCGGTGATCACACGACGAACCTCGGCAATATCAAGCGAGAAATCGGCGCCACGCTCGCCTTCAACAACTGTCGCCCCAGTGCTGCGAGCGATCTGGCCGTGCATTTGATAGGTCGGTTCAAAGGTGGCAACCGTTCGACCAAATCCAGAGAAGGTCAAGAGAATGGTCTGAAGAACTTCGTTACTTCCGTTGGCCACAAACACCATGGCGGGGTCGACCCCGTGCAATTCGGCAATCGCCGCCCGCAAGGCCGTGGCGCCACGGTCGGGGTAACGGTGCCATTCAATTTTGGCAACGGCCTCGGCATAAGCCTGGCGAAAGGCCGCCGGAGGTGCGACGGGTGCTTCGTTGGTGTTGAGTCGTACCCGAACGTCGACTTGGGGCGAGTGATAGCCCTCAAGCGCAGATAGATCGTCTCGAACGGGCACTCGGGTCACCCTGCAAGGCTACCCAAGCGAGGCAGTCAGAGCCTGATGACTTAGACCCGTCAAGTTCTGTTCCGTCACTATTTTGCTCGCCCATGACATACCTAGGGACATTTTTGTAGACCCATGACATATGGTGATGCCGTGCCAAATGCCGACCTGACCACAATTGCCGCCGAACTCGCCGTGATGGCCGAAGGTGCCGAGCGCTATCGCCAACGAGTCGCCGACCTAGGCCAAATGAACCTTGATGGCAAGCACGACGATCTACTGATGGCTATCCACGAAGCCGATCGAGCATTACGTACTGCCCAACGCTCGTTGCTTCGCGCCAGCAAAATTGTCAAGTAATTCGCAGTTCTCTGGTTTCGGGGTCGAGTTTGAGTTTCCAGCCGCCTTCGTGAGCGGCGTGGTGATGCCTTGAACACAACGGGACCATGTTATTGAGATCGGTCGCACCACCATTTTCCCAGTAATCAATGTGGTGCACATTGCAGTGATCAAAAATCACTTCACAATCCGGAATCGCACAAGTCGGATGTATCGCTTCGAGTGCTCGTCTTTGATGAACGGTCGCTAACCGTTTAGATCGGCCCACATCAATCGGAACTGATCGCCCATCAAGAACAACTGGCAAGATTTCTGCTTCACATGCGAGTCTGCGCACCGTTTCAACGGGAAGATCGGCTCCGAGTGCAGTTCGGCAGGTGCCACCAGCGTGCAAACCGCTCATCAACGTCTCAAGATCAACATGAACGACGATCTCGGCACGAGCCGGGACGTCAGAAACAGATTCGCTGGCACCATTGACTAAAGCAATCAATGCTTGGGCTTGGCGGTGATCATTTGGTTCAATCCAAGGCATCACGTCAACGGGGACTTCTTTGTCTCCTGAGTGGAACATGGTTTCGACGAAGCGGCCGATCTTTGATTTCAAGATCGACGCGCTAATCGGATCAAACTTGCCGCTGACCGACAAACAACCATCGGCCTCGGTGCGCATCTTGAAGAAGGTCTCACGCTTCTGGCGCTCGAAGGTGGACAGGCCGTCATCAGCAACAACTGACTTGGCTGTTTCTTTGACAAGTTGATCGAACTGTGACACCGTCATCCTGGTGGACGCTTCAACCAGTTCTGGCAGATGCGCCATGAAAGCGTCGCGTTCTGCACCAGCGATCTTGAGCCCACGACCTAATGCGTCAACATGAGCCGCGGTCGTGTCACCAGATGCCAATACTGCACCCATCTCAGGAGCCACTTCAGTGACAAGACCACGTGATACGACTTCTCGAGCTTCACGCGATGTGAGACCACCATGAGCGACAAGTTCACGCTCAGGGATCACAAACGTTGGTGCGACCGCGTCGTGCATCAACGAAATCATGCGAGCGTTCGCTTCAAGCATCTGTGCATCAAGTTTGGCTTGACGCGTGCGAATGTCGGCCATGAAGGCGCGTAGTTCAGCGATGTTCATTTCGCTGATCGCGACAGCTTTGTGACCTAATGCTGGTCCACTCCACTCGAACAGAAACTTCAAAACAACCCCAATTTCATTGACTATTTAGATACTTTTACGCTACGAACGTATGTTCTAAAGATACAAGAAGGGTGTTACAAAGTCAACGCATTGATCAACAAATTTCAAAAATATTTGTGAAGAAAACGAAACAATCAAACTGGCGCATGATCGTTGCGGAATACGCAAGGATTCTGCACCAGAAGCACGGAGAACAGCCAATGTCAGCTTTTGCGCGGTGACCGCTTCGTTGTCGGAGCGGTCACCGGCACACCTGCCGATGGACAGATGTCGGCCAATTCACAGATCATGCATTGCGGTTTACGCGCATCGCATACGCGACGTCCGTGCAAGATGAGTCGCAAACTAAACGAACCCCATTCGGCTGGCGGCAAGTAGTCGTTGAGTTGCAATTCAACTTTCACGGGGTCTTCGAGTTTCGTGAGTCCCAATCGTCGCGACAATCGGCCCACGTGAGTGTCAACCGGTAATCCCGGAAGATCAAACACCACGCTGCGCACAACGTTGCCCGTCTTTCGACCAACACCTGGCAAGGTGACGAGATCTGAAAGTTCGCTTGGTACTTCTCCCCCAAACCGTTCAATCAAATTTTGGGCCATGCCCATTAAGTTTTTTGCCTTGCTCTGGTAAAAGCCTGTCGAGCGAATGAGTGTTTCAACTTCTGACGGATCAGCTGATGCCAACGACCACGGATCTGGGAAACGCGCAAACAATGCTGGCGTCACCATATTGACGCGTACGTCAGTGCATTGCGCCGACAAGATAGTGGCCGATATCAACTCGTAGGCGTTGCGATGATCAAGTTCGCAAATCACTTCGGGGTAACCAATCGCTAAACGTCGCGCGACTTCAATGGCTTGATCTTTCGGCTTACCTTTGAACTTGACCGCTGCTTGCTTCTTGACTACTGCTTTCTTAGCTGGCGTCTTCTTCACCGCAGCCTTCTTCACTACAGCCTTCTTGACTGGTGTCTTTTTTGCTGGTGCTTTCTTGCTGGCCATGCTTTGACCCTAATCAACTCGTTCAGCCCCTGAACCACCGCCGATAGGGTGACTCCATGCGCATCTTGGACATCAAACGGCAAATGCAGCCCGATGACATCTCAGTTGTGCGCGACCTTTTACGCGATGCCGAACGCGCCGACGGCCACCGCCCGCTTTCTGATCACCTCTGGCTCGACCTCGTTGACGGCGGCCGCGAGGGATTCGCCGGACTCGTTGCCTGGGAAGGTGATCACGACCACCCCGTGGCCTACGCCCAAATCAGTAAGGGTTACGACTCCTATTCGATCGAGCTCGTCGTTCACCCGCACCATCGCTACGAAATGCATCTCATCGGTCCCGAACTGCTCACCGCTGCACTTCACGAAGTCGCTATTAACGGTGGTGGGCATGTGCATTGGTGGGTTTTCGAACCAACGATTGGTCACGAACAAGTAGCAGCCCAAGTTGGTCTCACACCGGGACGTCGTCTGCATCAAATGCGTCGCTCGCTTCCGTTGTCAAGCAGTGATGCGGAAGCACAAGTTGCCGTGCGCACATTTGTCAAAGGCCAAGATGAAGATGCGTGGCTTGCGGTGAACAATCGTGCGTTTGAACATCACCCCGAACAAGGTGGATGGGATCACACAACTTTGTCAGCGCGTCTCGCCCAACCGTGGTTTGATGCAAACGGTTTTGTCTTGCACGAAATTGACAATCAACTTGCCGGATTTTGTTGGACCAAAGTGCATACCGACACCGATCCGGTGCTGGGTGAGATTTATGTGATTGCCGTTGATCCCTTATTTCATGGCCACGGGCTCGGCAAGTCAATGGTTGTCTCGGGGCTTGTGAATATGAGTCAACGCGGAATCAAAGATGCCATGTTGTACGTCGATCCCGACAATGCCGCAGCAATGGCTTTGTATGAGGGACTCGGTTTTCGTGTTCACCGCACCGACCGCGCATTCGTTGGCGATATTGCGCCCATTACTTCAACTTCTGAAAGAGAGCAGTCATGACCGCGACCGAAAATCTTCCGCTCTGGAGCGTCGCCGATGTGCACGAATCGTTGACGAGTCGCTCATTTGTTGACTCGCTCGAACGAGTGAAGTCTGATGTCGATCGTCTTGAAGCTCTCTACGACGAGCTCGGTATTCGGGCGCTTCCCGATGGCGTGTCGCCAACTGTTGACAGCGAAACCGGCAATCGTCTCGATCGTGCCATTCGTAATTTCAACGCCGTCGTCGCGCAAACCGAAATCCTTGAGGCATACGTGTACGCAACAGTCGCAACAAACACGCGCGACGAAACTGCTCAAGCATTGCTTTCCGAAATTGAAGTTGCGGGTTCGCGCATCACACCTCTGCTCGCACGTCTTGCCGATTTCGTGTGCGATCACGACACCAATGCCTTAGCTGCAGTCAGCAGCGAAGCACGCGATCACCTCGGACCGCTCATGCGACTTGCTGAGCGTTCAGAACATCAAATGGATGAATCTGAAGAAGGTCTCTACGCCGAACTCTCGACCACTGGTTCGTCCGCATGGGGCCGCTTACAAGGTGATATCACCTCGCAGTTGACAGTCGATGTTCAATTACCAACGGGAACAAAGCGCATGCCGATGCCCGCGGTGCGTGGTCTGGCCACCGAAGCCGATGTTGCAGTTCGTAAAGCTGCCTACGACGCCGAAATGGTGGCCTGGCCAACCGTCGCCACCGCATGCGCAGCAGCCATGAACGCCATCAAGGGCGAGGCCAACACCATCAATCGTCGACGACGTTGGGATTCGCCTCTTGATGCATCGCTTTATGGCAACAGCGTCAGCCGCGCCACCTTCGATGCCATGCAATCGGCCATCATCGCCTCGCTCCCCGACTTTCGCTCATGGATGCGTACCAAGGCTCGCTTGCACGGACACGCCGGAGCCTTGCCGTGGTGGGATCTCATGGCTCCGCTTCCCGTTGCCGGCGGATCAATCACGTGGGATGAATCCATTCATTTAGTCCGCAATGCTTTTTCGTCGTTCAGCCCCAACTTGGCTGGTCTCGTTGATCGAGCCATCAACGAATCGTGGCTTGATGTTCCGTCACGTGAAGGAAAAGTTGGTGGCGCGTTCTGCATGCCGTTCGTTGATGATCGTTCATTGGTGTTACTCAACTGGAGTGGTTCAGTCGAGTCGGCTCAAACAACAGCTCACGAACTTGGCCACGCGTATCACAACACGCAACTCGCTGGCCGCACACCATTGCAAAGGCGTTTGCCGATGGCTCTCGCCGAAACCGCGAGCATCTTTTGCGAAACGCTTGTGGTCGAAGCAGGTCTCGCAACACTGCAAGGTAAAGAACGTCTTGCACTTCTTGATGTCGATCTTCAAGGCGCTAATCAAGTTGTTGTTGACATTCATAGTCGCTTCTTATTTGAAACTGAAGTTTTCGCTCGCCGTCAACGTCGCACTCTTGGCGTGAACGAACTCAACGAAATCATGTTGCAAGCTCAAGCCGATGCTTATGGTGATGGCCTTGATCAAACAACCGCCCATCCACATATGTGGGTTTTGAAGGGTCACTATTACGGCAGCCACTTCTACAACTGGCCATACACCTACGGCTTGTTGTTCGGTCTCGGTTTGTTTGCTCAATACCACGCCGATCCCGATCGCTTCCGTGGCGGTTACGACGATCTACTCAGTCGTGCTGGCATGGCAACTGCCGAAGAACTCGGCGCCGCTTTTGGCATCGATGTCACCAGCGAAGCTTTCTGGACCGCGAGCCTTGATGTGTTGCGAGCACGTATGGCTGAATACTCAAAACTTGCCGAAACTCTTTAGACACCACCACTTCGACTCAATTATCTGACAGGCTGACATTGTGATTACCCGTTATGGCGCTTCGCGCGACGAACTTCAAAACCTATTGCTGAACGAACCGCGCTATCGCGTCGATCAGGTGTGGAAGGGCTTGTATACCGAACTCAACTCACCCGAAGATATGACGGCGCTCCCCAAAGCGTTACGTGCGCAACTTGTCGACGTCTTGCCGAACTCGCTGACCTTGGTTGAGGAAGTCATTTCTGATGACGACACCACGATCAAGTTTTTGTGGCAACTCGACGGTGGCAGCCGCATCGAAACTGTTCTCATGATCTATCCCGACCGCGCCACCGTGTGCGTGAGCACACAAGCTGGCTGCGCCATGGCGTGTGGTTTTTGCGCAACTGGTCAAGCCGGTTTCACACGTCATCTCACTGCGGGCGAAATAGTTGAACAAGTTGTGCGGGCGTCGCAACGCGCGAAGGCCATGGATCGTCGCGTGAGCAACGTGGTCTACATGGGCATGGGCGAACCGCTTGCCAATGAAGAACCCGTCTGGGAATCAATTGTGCGTCTGCACGAAGATGTTGGTTTGTCGGCCCGTCACCTCACGGTCAGCACCGTCGGCATCATTCCGGGAATTAATCGCTTGGCCTCGCGTCCTTTGCCAGTCAACTTGGCCGTGAGTTTGCACGCCGCCAATGACAACTTGCGTGATGCTTTGGTTCCGATCAACCGTCGCTACCCCATCAAGGCTTTGCTAGAAGCCTGCAATGGTTTCCTTGAGTCAAAGAATCGACGCCTCACCTTTGAATGGGCCTTAATCGACGGCGTGAATGATCGTCCGAGCGACGCCATTGAACTCGCACAAATTTGCCGCTCATTCCGCGTGCCGGCACATGTCAACTTGATTCCGCTGAACCCCACGCCTGGCTACGAAGTTCGTGGTTCAAGTCGTAATCAGGTGCAAGCATTCTGCGATCAGTTAGTGGGCATGGGAGCCAACGCCACCATTCGCCGTAATCGTGGCACTGATATTGCTGCAGCCTGCGGTCAACTTGCTGCCGGCCAGCCAGTGCAGATCAGTCGCTCGAAGTAGTCAGTCGTTCAAAGTAGGCAAGGCATACGACGGATTGGCGACTGCCAATTTGTCGAGCACGCTTACCCGCACGAGTTCAACAACTTCGTTGAATCGATCATCAAGATCGCCATTGCGAATCGCTGTTGCTAGTTCGGCATCATCTTTCATGCCTAAAACCGCAAGTCGCGCCGCGTGATCAAGAGCTTGTTGTTCACCAACTGCTAATTCGCGTTCGACCATCGCCAAAACATTGATGGCGACTCGTGAATGAAATTGCACGCGGCCAGTCGTTGATGTCAAAACATCTTTTTCGAGCCACTCGCGCACCGACTCAATGAGTTGTGCTGCAGTCGGAACATCATGGGGCATCGCCATCTTCGTCACCACTTTCCGTCAAGTGCCACAAACAAGTCATACTCGTTTTCGCACACGCGTCGGCCAATTGCTGCCAGTTCATGACTACGACTCATCCCCAAAACATGAGAGCTGGTCTGAATCATGCACATGATTCCCCACTTCAATGTGCCCAGCACTTCCCACCAACGAACAACTTCGCGGTCAACCTTGAGACCACTCGCTTTTTCGTATTCAGAAATCAAAGTGTCGTAGTCACCTAAGCCAGCAACGGATTGTGATGCACCAAAACGCCAAGCCCGCACACACAGCCAACCCAAATCTTCAATGGGATCACCAATATGCGCGAGTTCCCAATCGAGCACAGCTCGCAAACCATCTGGACCAACCATCAGATTTCCTAAACGAAAATCGCCGTGGACTAACGCTGTGCGGGTTGAAGTTGGACGATTGCGTTCGAGCCAACGAAAGGCCAATTCAAATGTTGGGTGTGCTTGACCCAAGGCTTGATTGAGATTGTCGAGTGTCTCGCGATATTGCTGAACCTGATCAATGCTCGGCAGCCCCGTAATCGTTGACGCATCTATCGAGTGCAAGGCCGCCAATGCATGTGCCGATTGCGCAATCAATTTGGTTCGGGCATTGGCGAATTGTTCATCACGCAAAATCTTGCGGGCGATTGTTTCGCCTTCGATGTGCGACAAGATCATGAAGGCCAAACCAATGTCGCCCGAACCATTGGCAATGAGTTCAGGCACAGGGACTCCGGCATTGAACGCCGCCTGCACTACGCGCGCCTCAACTCCCATATCGCGAATGTCACCCTTGCGCTGACGCTGCAAGATCAATGGGCGGTTGTCAGCCTTGAAGCTCCACGTTTCACGTGAGGCCCCACCGCTCAGCCGAGCCAGATCGGTGACTGTCTTGGCGCCGAGTTCAGTTCGCAACGCCTCACTCAATTGCTCAAGGGGTGAAACCGTCGCTGTCACACCTCTATGTTCGCGCACCCACGGTTGTTTTCGACAAGGCAAGGAGTTCTGGTGTCGTCCGATCGCCCAACTTTGACCGATCCTCGTAGCCTTGCACCGTGGTCGCCGCCCTCGAACTCAGCAAAATCAGTTTCGTTCGGGACGGTCGCACCATTTTGGATTCGATGTCGCTCACGGTTGAAGCAGATGAGCGATGGCTTGTTCTTGGTGCCAATGGGTCGGGCAAGACCACCTTGGTGCGCATTGCCGCAATGTACGAACACCCCACCTACGGGTCGGTTTCGGTACTTGGCCAGACCCTCGGAACCACCGATGTACGTACCCTGCGCCAGCGAATTGCCTATGTGTCGGCGTCATTCGCCAGCGAACTACGCCCTGCGCTGATTGCTCTTGACGTGGTGATGACCGCAAAGAATGCCGCCCTTGAAACTTGGTGGCACCAATACGACGAGGCCGATGCACAACAGGCTCAACGTTGTCTTGACCGCATGCGTATCGGGCATTTAGCTCACCGCACGTTTGGAACGTTGTCGTCGGGCGAACAGCAACGCGTGCTTTTGGCGCGTTCACTGATGAACAACCCGAACATTGTGTTAATGGACGAGCCCAGTGCTCGACTCGATTTAGGTGGTCGCGAACAATTGGTTGAAGCGCTCAGCGAACTCACGCTTGATACAACCGCTGCACCACTCGTACTCGTAACTCACCATGTTGACGAGATTCCACCGGGCATGACTCATGTTTTGTTCTTGAAAGATGGCAAGGCCATGACTCGTGGAACGATCACTGATTGTTTCACTGCCGAGAATTTGTCAGAGTGTTTTTCAATGTCATTGCATCTTCAGCAACGTGCCAACGGTCGTTACAGCGCGTGGGCGCAATAACCGCCAGTTACTGAGCAACGAGTTTGCGGAGTCGCTGTTTGCTCGCTTCAATTTCATCGTGCAAGGCACGCTCAACAACGCTCGAGAACAAACGGCCCGAATACTGCAAAGTCATATTGAGCGTGGTCGTCCTTGGTGTTGCGGCATCCTTCTGAGAAACCTTTGCGTCAAGAACCCATGCGCTGTGCGATCGACCATCAACTTCGGCCCGCTCAAATCGCACATGCTCAGAACTTGCAGTTTCAACTTGCACCATTCTTAGACGCTTTGAGCGAGCAAACGGGCCAATCTTGCCGCGCAGTTCAACCCGCCATACATGATTGCCTGCTTCAGGCACAACTGTATGAACAAGGCCCATCCATTTCGGATATTGGGTTAAATCACTAATCAAAGGCAAAACCGCAGCAATCGAACACGGCAGTTCAACATCTACACGAATATCCATGGGCGGTCGTTAACTCACTGATCGCGTCGGCCGTTGTGACGCGACCTAAACGCGTCGCGCAACATTGAACCAGTGGCATCAAGCATCCCGCCTAAATCATCATCCGGATCAAAGTGCGGAGCCCAACGAGTGTCGACATCTTGGCGAATCAAGAGTTCGGTTGAATCATCTTGCGTCGGCAGAATCTCAATGACTTCTTCTTCGACAACTAGTTCTTCAACAACTTGCTCTTCAACGAACATGGGCACAGTTTGAACAACGGGTTCATTGACAACAACAGCAACTTCAGGTACTGAAACTTCGACGACGGCAACTTCAACGGCAGGAGTTTCAACTACAGGCTCGATCACAACTTGCTCATCGAGTTCGGCAAACAAGCTCGGACGTGGAATATCAGCCGGTCGTGGTCGCTTCGCCGATCCGGTGACATCACGTTTCGTTGCCCCAGTGACATCACGTTTCAATGAGCCCGTTGAATCGGCCTTTGGCCGTGGGGTTTCAGTAGTCGGCTCGGGAACAGCACTTAAGTTGCCACGGTCACGCGTCTTGAATAATCGCGGAATCGCCTCACGTCGATCCTCAAATGACCAGCCACGTGGAGCCGACAATGACTCTGAATGCTTTTGACACACCACTCCGCGAGCACCAGGTGGTGGAATTTCATCGATGCGCTCGGGCGACCAGTGATCGACCCACAAACCTGCTTCGGTGCCGCTTGGAGCTAAGCCGTAAATGACAGCGACAGGCTGTCCACATCCAGGCTTTTCACACAGTCGTCGCACTCCGCCAAATTAGCCCGTTTCACGCCCTGAAACGGGGACAACAAAAGACTCGACTGTCAAAAGCACCATGGTCTGGCTGGCTCGGCGATGCCGCCGTCTCAAGGATTCGTTTGAATCACCAGACCCACCGAGGTGACGGCACGATCGTGAACCGCCAAACGAATGTGTGGGTCCCCAACATAGGGAGGCCGGTCCAAATGTCGGTCAAACGCATGACGACGACCCACGCGCAGGTCGATGTCCACCCGATACCCCTCAGAGCGGATGCGATTGACCAGTTCCTCGATCTCCTGACGGCGAAAGAAACAGCAGTAGTCGCCGACTTCTACCGACCCGGTCTCCAAGAGGGGGCGCCGGCCCGATGTGTAGTCGTATTCGGTGGTGTGCACCGCTACTGCCCCGGGCTTTAAGGTGCGCAGCGAATTCATCACGAAATCGAAACCAGCCTTCTTCGACCCGAGGTGTTCGAAACAGCACGACGACCACGTGGCATCAAAACCTTTCAGGTCGATGGGAATCTCTCGCATGTCGACGGATCGGAAACTGACGCGCTGATCAAACTGCTCGTCAGGACAGATGTTCGGACGCCGTAGCGCATCTATGGCGGCAGCGTGTTGCCCGACCGTGGCCCAAGCTCCGGCTTGTTCGACACTTTGATCGGTCGCTGTCACTGACACGCCGTAACTGGCTAGTAGCGGTACCACTGCTTCGGTACCCACCCCAAATCCCAACGCTCGTTTCCCCGGCGCTAGCACACCGTGCCGTTCAAGTGCATTCAGGATGAAGCACCATTCCCACACCTTGCGGTGACGGCCGTGCGGCTGCTCCAGTCGCGGTACCCACTTCTGATAGTCGGGGTGCTCGGTGTGGGCGCCACTGGCCACCATCGACAGCGGTGCAAGAAAATCAGTCGGATTTCCCGAACGATTTCTCCACCAAGCTTCAACATCGATCACCCAACCATTATGACAGTCCCTCGCCTTGTCCGAACGAGCAACATCAGGCCAACAAGAAAGACCCAGTTGCCAAAGGCAACCGGGTCTAGCTGGGTGGGCGATGCGGGGCTTGAACCCACGACCTCCACGGTGTGAACGTGGCGCTCTAGCCGACTGAGCTAATCGCCCCAGCGGACTCTTACGCTACCACTCTCCGTCCGTCGACGTCATCGTCAACCCCTCGTTGTTTTCGGTCGCATTCGCGACCCATCCGACCGCGTTGCAATGCTCCGCCGCCAGACCAGTGACGATTCGCCGAAACCACGATGACGAGTTTCGAACTTGTGAACCACTCTTGGCAATTGGCGTCGGTGGTGAAGAACTCGAACGATCCTGAACCAGGATCTGAGTAGTTCACCCCGACGCCAATTGACAGGAGACCGGATTAGCGGACGACTCGGCGGCGAGCCAAGACGACGAACGCCGCGCCTGACGCCAATACGAGCAGTGTCACCAACATGGTCGGACTGGTATCACTACCTGTCGCGGGCAACAGGGTTTCAGGCTCGGTCGTTTCAGGCTCGGTCGTTTCAGGCTCGTCCTGATAAAAAGTGACTTCCGCGGGGTCTAAATAAAATCCATAGTCACCCCAGGACTCCGGTAACGGCGATGGAACATACGCTCCACTAGCACCCCGTAAACCATTTTCTCCCGGTGCGCCGGCAGTGCCATACGTTTCTGAGGAGCCACCTGTGCCACCTTTGCCACCTTTGCCACCGGTACCACCGGCGCCACCATTCGAAGACACGATCAGTGAACCGTCGATCGAAATCGTTGATTCGGTACCGTTTGTACCCATACCTCCGTCTCCCCCATCTGTTCCAGCGCCAGCAGGGTTACCGGACGTACCATCAAGTCCAGGAGCTCCGGCTGAGCCGGTCAGACCACTCACGCCAACGACAACGGTCAACGTTACTGTTGCATCGGTTGAGTTGGTGTAATTTCCTCCTATCGTTGGTGTTTCACCTCCACCACCGCCGAGACCGCCTGCACCTCCAAAGCCTCCAATAAAGGGTGGGGTTTGGGTCCCGCCGGCACCACCGGCACCACCGGCACCACCCTCACCGCCAGGGCCGCCTCTGAGACTGAACTTGATCTTCTCGCCGGGCAGCACCGTGCATGTTCCGCTCTCAGTAAATGTCCCAGTTGTGACACAGGTGCCGGTCGCATCCGATGCCGATGCCATCTGACCGGCTCCGAGTGCAGCCATTGCGGTCAGAGTCGTACCGACAACTGCCT
>Ga0214919_10006898_pt1 | contig 15451 bp, 15 predicted proteins | sample LL1503_MetaG_FD_177994 | JGI IMG/M metagenome (GOLD analysis project Ga0214919, IMG submission 177994) | Freshwater microbial communities from Lake Lanier, Atlanta, Georgia, United States - LL-1503 | ecosystem: Environmental > Aquatic > Freshwater > Lake | place: USA: Georgia | collected... | reverse complement strand
TTGCTGACACCAGGTCTTCTAAGCTAACCATCTCTACTTGATGCATTTTTTCCCTTGCTCAAATCCAAAATTATGAGCCCTGCATTTTAATAATTTTTCGAGCAATCAGCATCAGATTTCAACACGCCCTTATGGTGAAACAGAGGCCTATGTTTTACAAAGTCGTTTAAAGCTTGTTGAGAAGTTAGATGCGCGCTTATTACGAGACATTAAAAGATTACGTTTGATCATCTCAAATCTTGAGCAAGAAATTAAAGTGTTAAAGGCACAGCATGCGCCCGCATTTTCAGCATTGGAAAATACAGTGTTGAGTCTCAGGAAAAAAATTAGTTTTTTAGAAGCCAAGCTTGCTCAGCAGCCACCTGCTTTAGCGGTAGATATTCCAAAACCAGATATTCCAAAACCAGCGACCCAGTCGCACAAAATGCGAGATCGTGGGCAGTCTTATGACAGCGCTGTCAGTATGGATAGTGCTGGAAATAGGTTTCCCTCTTTCAGGGGTTATCAGAGCGATCAAGGGGAGCACAGTGATTCAAGCGGTCAGACCTATTTGGGCTATCCGGAAAGGCGAGATTCTGGCATTAGTTTTGGTGAGGCTGATAGTATTGCTTTAGAGGCTGAGATTGCTCGACTGAAAGAAGAAAACAGTGCGTTAAAATCCGCGCAAGCACGTATGCAAGCAAGTATGGAAGCGGGTGAGCAAGCGGGCTTGCAAGAAGAAATACGAAAATTGAAGAGACAGGTTGCTAGTTTGCATCATCAAAATAATGCTTTAGCAGTGGGGCTAAATAGAAGGGCGAGTGATGCGAGTATTGTGATTGCTCCATCGGGGATACCCCTAGCACCACATCATGCCTTTTCGGTAAGGACGCCACCTTCGACGCCGCCAACAACGCCGCCTCGGTCTTTGGCCCATGTGTCGAGTGCTGGTGTTGATTCAACAAGGCTTTTTGCCGGTGCCCATGCTGAGGCTGCTTTAAGTGAGAAGAAATCTATTGGAAGAGTTTTATCTTTCAGTCCCCAATAAAATCAAATCAGCATCGATATTAAAATATTAAAATTTAAGAAAAATAAAAAAATAAGAGAGTTATCCATGTCAGCGAGTCCATCAGAAACAAAATCAGGAACAACATCAGAAGAAGTAAAAGCAGGCGGTGCTGAGAAGAAGTTTATTGGAGCAGCTGCGATGGAATTTCCAATGTTACAGATGTTTGGTATTGCCCCCGCTCATTATGGTTTTGGCGCGATCATGGGTGGTGGTTTTCCTGCTCATTTAGTGAAAAAAGAGATCACGCATATGCCGGTGCCTGGGTGTTTTAATTTTACTTCCCTGAAGTCTTTGCTGAATGGCGTCCATCTTTTGGCAAGTGCCTATCACTCGGGCACCAAAGGAGAAATTATAGAGTTAAGTCCTTTTGGGGCTGCAGCAATGCTCCCGGTTTTTTTACAGGCTTTTAAGCTCTTGAGTCCTGATAGATTGCCGCTCGCTGCTTTAGATTTTGTAAAAGGTTCAGAGATATACGTGCAAGTAGTAAGTCTGGATTCTTTTGTCAATGATCCTAGCTTTTCTGCTGCTTTTTCAGTCTTGGATCCCAAGTTTAAAAAACTTCCAGAGGATTCTTTAGAAAATATAAAAAATAACTTTAGGCTCTATTTTATCTTCGCTCGAATTGCAGATTTCCCTAAGGAAAAACGCGAACCTTTTGAAAATTTCTTGAAAGACAATGAAGTATTCAAACGGCATCCTTATCGACCTCATTTGATCCAGTTTTTATTTGCGGGGCTTGTGGTGGGGGAAGGGTTTGGTCCAGAAGGCCTCAATCCAGATCAGATAGGCGCTGTTTTAGATCTTTTTACGTCGGTGCCGCCTCGTGATTATCCAATGGGGACTCCGGAGGGGCAACATTTTCCAGGCATAGCTCCTTGTCAGTTTATTTCAGCACTTCGGGATTTTTTTCTGGGCATGCGTAATAAGAGCAAGGGGCCCTTTATTTATTTTGAAAGTGTTGAACAAGCACTGATGCTCGAGCGTATGGAGGAAGTAGAAAAATCAAAATTACTAGCACAAATACGGGTGTTGGACCGAGCTATACAGGAAATAACGGAAAAGCGGGAAGAAGCAGAAAAACGAGCAGAAAAATATAAAACATTTGCAGAAGCGCACGCTGAGAGTCAACGCAGAGAATTAGAAAAAGCAGAGTCGGCTGCTGCAGCGCCAGAGAGAAAATCTGGAAAGCCCAAAAAATCTCAGCAAGCAGCCCCAGGTGGTGCGGGTGCTGCAGCAAGCGTCAGTGTGTCTGCTTTGTCTTTGGTTTCTGAAAGTAAAGACAAAGAAGAAAAATCTAAAGCATCAGCAGAGCCAGCGTCGGGTTTGACGCTGAAAGTAAAACGCTTGGCTGAAGATTTAAAAGCTGAGCAGGAGAAATTAAGACAATTATCTGAAGAGCATCAGAGAGTGCTTAAGTTGTCTGAGGCTCAAAAAGGGCAGTTAAAAACTTTAGAAGCTAAGCAAAAAGAAAATAATGAAAATAAAGCTAAGCAGGCTGGAGAGTTGTCCACTCAGAAAGAATTAATTCAAGGGCTCAAAGAAGAATTAAAAAATCTACGAAAGACGCGGGAGGCCCAAGATGCGTTGATTCGAGATTTAAAATTAGAGATTGGCGTACGAGATTTTGATCTCAGAGAGCAAGCAGGGGTTATTCAAGCATTAGATGAAAAATTAGCGGCTAGGCCTTCAAAATATAAAAGGATGTGCGAAGCCTTCAGAGCCGCGTTGGATGAAAAAAAAGAGTTGATTCATGAGGGCTATTATTTGATTCACAAGCTGGAAAGCGCCTGCGGAAAACAAAGTAGACAAATGAAGGCTGCACAAGCTACACAAGCATCAGCACAAAAGCAGGTCGATCGGTTACAAGAGCAGGTGAATCAGTTGATCCATGAAAATATGGGTTTACATAGAAGATACAGCGAACAATTTAATCCCTATCGAAATGAAACACCCAAGTCTGAGATTATTAATATTCCACTGCCAGGCGGTGCTGTTTTGGCGGCCTCTGTTCCGCCAGTCTTTGAGGCTGTGCGTGATCCCAAGGATTGTCTGGATCTCTCGGTTACTTCTGAGACTTTCATAGCGTCAGCTATTCATTTTTCGACTGCAGCGGCGCCTTTTGTTCCTGCATACTCAGAATTTTCGTCAGGCTATTATCCCCAGCCGGTTTATTACCCTGGTCCTCCTGCCTTAGTCTTCAGTCAGCAACGCGGAGGTCGGGCTTATCAGCAAGTGCCGGCAGGATCTCCAGGCGGTTATCCGAAGAGCCCGCATTAGTAGGGGGTGTCATCATCCGGACGGGATTTTTCTAAGAGCTGTGCTGGGGTGAATTTAGCTGGCTTTTTATGAAAAAAGTCTAAAATCATTGCAAAAATATGGTTTTATAGGTATATTTTAGGCATGAAATTTGAATATGACCCTAATAAAAGCCGTTCCAATAAAGATAAGCACGGAATTGATTTCGATGAGATACAGGATCTATGGAAAGACCCTGGGCGTTTAGAAATCCCTGCTAAAAATATGGACGAACCAAGATATTTAATTATTGGTGTGATTGAGAAAAAACATTGGTCTGTCGTGGTGACTTATCGAGATGACAGAATTCGTTTGATATCAGCAAGGCGATCTAGAGTAGAAGAGGTGGATATTTATGAAAGCGACTCATTTTGATGAAAAATTTGATGCGGGCGAAGAGATGATGGGGTCTTTGGATCTAAGCAAAGCGAAACGCCCTGGCTTGGAAGTAAAGAGAGTTAATGTCGATTTTCCGGAATGGATGATCGAGTCGCTTGACAAAGAAGCTCATCGCATTGGAACGACTCGACAGTCGCTCATCAAATTTTGGATTGCAGATAGATTGGACAATGCCGCCAGTGCCTAAGACCCGGGTCTTTTAATTTAGGCGTCATCATCCGGTCGTGCTTTTTCTAAGAGCTGGGCTGGGGTTAAAACAGCGGGGCCTTGGTCATTTAATTTTGGATCCAGGCCTGTTCTGTAAACTTGATTAATAGAGTCTCTTAGATTTGAAACTTCAGCTTGCATTTGTCTTTTATAAGTCTCCAGCTCTTGCAGAATGCTATAAATCTGCGTCTCGCCTTCAGACTTAATAGTCACTATGTCTTGGTCTGTGACAAGTTGAGTCTGGTGAATTTCATGTTTAACTAGATCAAAAGCCTCTTGAGCCTTCATGGATTTTTCATGGGCCTGGTCGAATAGATTTCTCATGGATTTGATCTGGGTAATTAATTTTTGCTGGGTCTCTGTGAGCGTCACTGCAGGTTTAATAGATTCTCCTGCGGGAGGAGGGGTTAAATCAAAAGAAGAATTTTGATCTGGATTTTGATTTGAATCTTGGTCTGTCATTGGGGGCGTATTCCTTATAAAATGCCCGCCTTTTCTAGGTTTCTTTAAGACAGTAATTTTTGGGGGCAGTGCAAAAAGTGGGGCTATTTTCACGATTTAGTGGCAAAAGTAAAGGCAATGTGACGCCAGATAAAATTTCAAGACCAGATTCTGATCTCGTCTCTCCCCTCGTGGGAGAGACAGGACCGGAGACGGAACGTCTGCGGGACAGAGAGGGGGGTGTTGTGCTGGAGGCGGACCTTGTAGGGGCGGACCTGGGTGTCCGCCCTGCCGAAGAAAAAACAGGTTGGTTCTCGAAATTAAAACAAGGCTTATCTAAAACTCGTAAAATCTTTGGCAGCTCTATATCCACTTTAATCTTAGGCCGTAAAGAAATAGACCAAGATTTATTTGAAGAGCTCGAGACTATTTTACTAAGCGCTGATGTCGGCATGGATGCGACGGCTGAGATTATTAAAAATCTGACCGAGCAGGCTGAAAGAAAAATATTAAAAGACCCCGAAAGTTTAATTCTGGCTTTAAAAACACAGCTTAAAAATATGCTCCAACCCATCGAGCAGAATTTAATTATTAATAAAACTAAAACCCCTTATGTGATCTTAATGGTCGGTATTAATGGCGCTGGCAAAACAACGACGATTGGTAAATTAGCCAAGAAATTTCAAGCCGAGGGTCACTCTGTTTTATTAGCGGCTGGAGATACGTTTAGAGCCGCGGCCGTCGAGCAGCTAGAGGTCTGGGGTGAAAGAAATCAGGTCGAAGTGATCGCTCAGAAAAATAATGCCGATAGCGCGTCAGTTATTTTTGATGCCATGAGTCGAGCCAAGGCCAGAAATATCGATATTGTGATCGCAGACACCGCAGGGCGCTTGCATAACAAGCAAAATCTCATGGGTGAATTAAGCAAAATTGGCCGGGTCATGCAAAAGTTTGATCTCGAAGCGCCGCATGAAGTTTTATTAGTTCTAGATTCGACCACGGGTCAAAATGCCTTAATTCAGGCCATTGAATTTAAAAAATCCGTGAATGTCTCAGGGCTGGTTTTAACTAAATTAGATGGGACAGCCAAAGGCGGAATTTTATTCGCAATAGCTAAGATTTTAAAAATCCCCGTGAGATATATCGGCGTGGGTGAAAGTATTGAAGATCTCAGAGTCTTTAATTCAGATGATTTTGTTGAGGCGATGTTTGATTAGTTTTTTATATAAAAAGCAGACATTAATTTATATTTTTAAAATTCTTCTCTATTTTTAAAGTAACCATGAAAAAACGTGGTAATTTTATATATAAATTTAAATAGGAGATCTCAACATGAAATCAATTAAATTAAGTTGTTGTGCTTTGGGTGTTGCTGCTTTATTGTTGAGCTCGGGGGCGTTTGCGGCTGGTGGTCAGTTCACTTGTGTGGGGAGTGTGAACCTGAGTGATTGGCAGGATGCAAAGGGAAGTGCTAATACCGTCCTCGTCAATCAAGGCGGGTCGAGTGTATCGGTTGGTAGCGTGAATGGAGGAGGTTCTGGATCTCTGGGGATTAACTGTACGAGCTATAAAGTCTCCCCAGCGATTAGTGGTGCAAACTCTATCACGATTGGGACTTACACTCTCGACCTTACCAATATTCAAATGCCTGCTAATTGTGCGAATGCGGGGCATATTTATTTTAACTATGGACCTATGAATAATTCTGCAGGCTTTACGTTAAACGATAAAGTTTATATCGGTGGATGCTACTAGTCCTATATACCTAGAGTTTATCAATAACTCTCAAAAACCATGGCCGGCCTTCCGGTCATGGTTTTTTTATGGGTATCAATTTTCTTGTAGAGACATCAATGTCGCATTGCCGCCACTGGCCGTTGTGTCTTCACTGGTGCAACGCTCGGTACTTAATTTTAATAAGTAATGCGGGCCGCCGGCTTTGAAGCCTGTTCCAGATAGACCCTCGCCGCCGAAAGGCTGAACGCCGACCACCGCGCCGATCATGTTTCTATTAATATAAATATTGCCCGCTTTAATATTTCTAGATAAATGGCTGACTTTCTGGGTAATCCGGCTGTGAATCCCAAAAGTTAAGCCAAAGCCCGTGCTGTTTATTTCTTGAATAATTTTATCTAGCTCAGATTCTTTATATTCAATGATATGTAAGACCGGCCCGAAGACTTCATGGGTGAGATCTTTAATCGATTTAATTTTAAAAATCGTCGGTGAAATAAAATGGGCTTGAGACTTAGATTTTAAATTTTCTGGGATTTTTAATTGATCTACTAGCTCTGCTTTTTGGGTAAATAAATCGATATGTTCTTGAAGATTTTTCTGAGCGTCTTGATCTATCACGGGCCCAATATCTGTATTTAATAAACTCGGGTCGCCCAGTGTTAATTCAGCCATGGCGCCTGTCAGCATTTTAATAATCACGGGTGCGATTTCTTCTTGAAGATACAAGACTCTCAAGGCTGAACAACGTTGGCCTGCGCTATCAAATGCAGAGCTTAAAACATCGCGAACGACTTGTTCTGGCAAAGCACTGGAATCAACGACCATGCAATTTTGTCCGCCGGTCTCAGCAATTAAAGGGAGTATCGCGCGGGGTTTTTGAGCCAAGGTTTGGGAAATAATTCGGGCAGTTTGATTCGAGCCTGTGAAAATCACGCCTTGAATATTTTCACTTTGGGTGAGTTCAGCGCCGATGGTTTCTCCAGGGCCTGGTACGAACTGCACCGCGTTTTTGGGAACCCCTGCTTGATGTAATAAGTTAATGGCTAAATAGCCAATTAAGGGCGTTTGTTCAGCAGGTTTTGCTAAGACTGCATTGCCAGCAGCAAGCGCTGCGGTAATTTGGCCTAAGAAAATAGCCAAGGGAAAGTTCCAGGGGCTGATACACACAAAGACACCACGGCCGTGTAAAGACAATAAGTTTTTCTCGCCAGTGGGTCCTGGTAATAAAGTCGGTTCAGAGAATAATCTTAAGCACTCGGCGGCATAGTAACGGCAGAAATCAATCGCCTCCCGAACTTCGCCAATAGAGTTAGATAAAGTCTTCCCAGCTTCTTTGATACAGAGGGCTAACAATTCGGGCATGTTATTTTCTAAAAGATCAGCGAGTTTATTTAAACATTCGGCTCTCTGGAAAGCGGGCGTATTAGACCAAGAATTAAAACCTAATTGAGCTTCTGAAAGGGCCTGTTTTAATTCTTGTGAACTGGTATTTCTGACCTGACCTAAAATTTCTCCAGTGGCGGGGTTAAAAATATTCTGAGTGTCTGAATTATTTAAATTATTTAAACCAGAAATTAAAGGCGTGGCCTGAATGGGTTTAATTTTATTTTGGGATAAATAATCCGACATGGATTTTCGTAACTGCTCTAAAACTAAGGGGTCGGAAAGATCAATGCCTTTGGCGTTCATGCGGGATGCTCCGTAAATTAATTGGGGTGATGGAATGTGGGGGTGAGGTAGATAATTGAGTTTTTCTGCCTGTTCAAAAGGATTTTCGAGTAAAGCCTCAATGGGTAATTGCTCATCCATGATTCTGTTAACAAAAGACGAATTCGCGCCGTTTTCTAAAAGTCTTCGAACTAAATAGGCCAATAGATGTTTATGAGTGCCGACAGGTGCATAAATTCGACAGGGGATATTTAAGTTATCTTTGCCGACCACGTGGTCATAGAGCGCAGAGCCCATGCCGTGTAAACACTGGAATTCGAAGTCTGAATAATTATTTTGATTCTTGGCCATGTTTAAAATGACAGACAGCGTATAAGCGTTATGCGTTGCGAACATGGGATAAATAGAGTCTGTGTTCTCTAGGATTTTCTTGGCGCAAGTAAGATAAGAAACATCTGTGTAAATCTTTCTAGTAAAGACGGGATAATTAGATAAGCCGTTGATTTGGGCTTTTTTAATCTCACTGTCCCAGTAAGCGCCTTTGACTAGTCTAACCATTAATCTTTTCTCAGATTTTTTGGCCAAGTTAATTAAAAAATCTAAAACATAAAAAGCGCGTTTCTGATACGCCTGAACGGCTAAACCTAAGCCTTGCCAAGATTTTAAATCTGGATCTAGGGCTAATTTTTCTATGAGTTCTAGAGATAGCTCTAGTCGCTCAGACTCTTCGGCATCGATAGTTAAACTAATGTCATAGTGCTTTGCTAAGAGACATAAAGATTTGGTTCTAGATAAAAGCTCTGTCAGAACTCTTTCTCTTTTAAATAATTCATAGCGAGGATGTAGCGCGGATAATTTGATAGAGATCCCAGGTTTTTGGGTCATGGTTTTATTTAATTTTTTGGATTCTTGTGCTTTTTGGCCAATCGCATGAATCGCCAGCTCATAAGTTTTTAAATAATGCTGAGCGTCTTGTTCTGTATAAGCCGCTTCGCCCAGCATGTCATAAGAATAAAGATAACCCTGGGCTTCTGATTTTTCAGCGCGAGATAAAGCGTCTGAAATAGTTTCACCCATCACAAATTGGGTGCCTAAGATTTTCATGGCTTGGCGCGTGGCTTGTCGAATGGTGGCTTTGCTATTTTTATTTAAAAACTGGGAGAGCGTTTTTTTTAGTTTGCCCTCAGGCCAGCGCTTGGGATCGAGTATTTTTCCAGTGAGCATCAAGCTCCAGGTCGCTGCATTGACAAAGAAAGAAGGGCTTTTTTTAAAGTGATCTTCCCAGTTACCCTGACTGATTTTGTCTTTGATTAAATAATCGACGGTGGCATTGTCTGGAATTCTGAGTAGCGCTTCAGCGAGGCACATTAAAGTAATGCCCTCGAAACTGGATAAATCATACTGGGCCATGAAGGCGTCTAAGCCGCTGTTAGATAATCTTTTGGATCTTACTTTTGAGATTAAATCATGAGCCTGAGTTTTAATTTGCGAGAGATTTTCTGGGCTAAATACAAGATCTGGATTAGTAAAATTAACTAAATTTTTTAAAAGTTCTGGCTCAGAAGATCTATAAGATTTTTGAATATCTTGGTTTAAATAAAAATAATTAAAATCTGAAAATAAGTGGGGCATGGGGGACCTGCTGGTTTTTAAAAATTTTAAATAGATAGGCTCAGTGAATGAGGTTAATTAAAAAAAAGAATTGGTTTTTCTAATGGCGAAAAAATAAATTGGTAAAAAATAAAGCGGCGAATTGTAAGAGTGCTTGATGCTGGTATCAAACCTGTGTATCAAAATTTTTCTCGATGGTAAGATGCGGCGCTTTTTTATTATTTTTAAAGCAAGAGATACTTATATATATAGGAGATTAAGTAATGACGATGTTAGTTGGCCGGATGGGTCCTGATTTTACCGCACCTGCTGTATTAGGCGATGGAACGATTATTAATAACTTTAATTTGAGAGAGAGAACCAAGGGTAAGTACGCCGTTATTGTTTTTTATCCTTTGGATTTTACTTTTGTCTGTCCCTCAGAATTAATTGCTTTAGATCATCGTGTCGCTGAGCTCAAAGCTAAAGGTGTTGAAGTGATCTCTGTATCTATAGATTCTCACTTTACGCATAACGCTTGGCGCAACACCCCGATAGATAAAGGCGGTATTGGGCAAGTGAAGTGCACAATGGTCGCTGATTTAAATCATTCGATTGCGCAAAACTATGGCGTAGAGCATCCCGAGATGGGCGTTGCTTTCCGTGGGACATTTTTATTAGATAAGAATGGCTTGGTTCGTCATATGGTGGTTAATGATCTGCCATTGGGTCGCAATATGGATGAAATTGGACGGATGGTTGATGCTTTATCTTATTTTGAAGAGCACGGTGAAGTCTGTCCTGCAGGTTGGAAGAAAGGTGACAAAGGAATGAAAGCTTCGCCTTCAGGTGTTGCAGAATATTTGGCAAATCATTCGGAAAAATTGTAAAAATTGCTTGGTTGGTCAGCTTTTTATGATTTTTTTTATCTGGCGTGGTGGTCTTGAAAGCCGCGTCAGATCTAAGTGTCTGAACTTAGAGTTAGGGTAAGCATTTCAAAGCAAAGGGAAATTTGAAATAAAATACTTGCTTTGTGGTATCTCGATCTCTAAAATGCCGCGCATTCGTTTTTACGACCCCTATCCCGTGTGTCTTTTCTCTAGTGGATACACTATGGGTGGTAGTAAGGGCGCTTTAGATGGTCAAAGAAATTTGGACATCAGTTTTTCGAATTGTGCGTGCTTGTCATTGGTTGTTTTTTTGGCTACCGTGGCGCGCTCGACTTTTCGAGATGTATGTTTATAAACCGAGGGAGATTTGAACGTGTCTATTAAACAAGTATTACTATCAGCTGTTGCTGTTGCCGTTGCTGGCGCTGCATTTGCTGCTCAATCCGATAATTCACAAGCAACTATGGGCGCAGGCCAAGTTCGCTTTGATTCCGCAATTGCTAACTCTTTGGTTGCTCCTCAAGTAGGAACCGGTACCGAATTAGCGTTGTTACAATTACGTCAACAAGAATTGGCTAGCCAAACTCTATACATCGGTGGCATGGTTCGTGCTGCTGCTCTGTATAGCCGTTTGAATGCTGATGCAACTGGTAACAACGTTGATCACACTCATGTGACCAATGGTCGTACGGGTTATAAAACCGCTTCCCAAATCAACTTGCCATCCGTTAACTTGCTTGGCGTTGCTGATATCAACTCTTGGGCAACTGGCGTATTGTCTTTGGCTGCTGACAACGTTGGTAGACAAGATAATTCCAGCACCGATAACATTGGTGTTGATCAAGCGTACGTATTGTTAGGTGATCTAAACAGCTCTTCCATTTACGGCTTTGCTGGTAAAAAAGACGTTGATTTCGGTAACTTCTCAACTGTTGATTTCTACACCATGCCTTTAGATCGCTTGGCATTCAAAGTAGGCGCTACGGATTCCGTCGGTGTTGGCTTTGATAACAGCGGCTTCAATGCTGTATTTACCGCAATGAATGGTGGCTCTAACAACACTGATGTAGTTGACGGTGTTGCCAATGCCGGTGCGACTGCTTACACACAAAACAACAACAATATTAACAACTTCGCGCTGAACTTAGGTTATGGCATGACGACTAATAATGTTGCTTGGGGTGTCGGTGCTGGTTACTTGAACGGTTCCCGTTATGCTTACACGAAAGCCAATGGCGATCGTAACGGCGCATGGGACTTGAACGGTCACTTCAATGTTGACAGCTTGACTGTCATGGCTGAGTACGCTCGTACTGCTAGCAAAGTTGACGATTTAAGCACTGTTCAAGCTTATGACCTTGGTGCAGCTTATGGCTTCCCAATCATGGGTCATAACTCCAGCGTTAATGCTGACATCAGTGAACTCAAAGACAACACAACGACTGCTTCCCAGTTCGTATTGGGTTGGAACAATGAGTTGGTTAGCGATGTTTGGATGGGTCTTGAGTGGGCTTACAATAAAGGCCAAATCAATGGTGGTTCCGAGTTTGCAACCTCTTCAGCTATTGTTGCTGGTCCAACAGACAGCGGCGACAAAAACAACACCTTGTTGCTTAACCTCACTGCTACATTCTAATCATCGATTCGTCGATCTAGTTTGTATCTATAAAAAAGACCGCCAAAAGCGGTCTTTTTTTTGCTCAAGATTTTTTATTTTAAAAATTCTAACTAGAAAAATATTTATAATTTTTTTGCCTAATTTTTTATATATGTTTTTATTTTCACATAGCACTACTTTTGTTATGATCGGCCGGTTTTTTTGATTTGAAATTTTATAAAACTTTGGGGATCACTATCGCTATGAACCATTTAAAATCTAACCGAGTTAAATTGAGCAAACTATCCAAGCTGTCTTATTTAAGTGCTTTAGTTTTAATAGCCTTGCCTGTCCTCGCGATAGCAGACGCTTCTAATCAGTCTGTTGCCCCAGTATTAATCAAAGCAGCGCCAATCGGCGCCACCACAGCGGCTCCATCAGCCACGGCAACACCTCCAGCGCCAACAGCTACGGCACCAACAGCTACGACGGTTTCCACGTCTACTAATTCATCTTCTACTCAGAAAAAAAATACAGGTTCAATAGGGGGTATTAATCTCTCTGAGCACACTCGTCGTTTGGACGAAAGTTATTTAAGACTGGCCAATCCAGAGCAGGGGTATTTTGAAACACTGCCGAGTACTACTTTTGATTTAGCCTTATTAAAAGAGCGCGATAAATTTGATAATCGCTCTTTAAATCTAGGCGGCTATATGGAATGGGATGCCCAATATTGGAAAACTCACAATGCCATAGCAACCGGTTTAAATAATGCGCCGCTTCCTGTCGAAGGGACTGGTTTGTACACGACCACGATTGATTTAGATGCGATGTCTAATTTAAATAGCTGGACGACGATGTTTGCCAAAGTCGAGCAAGAAAATATTGGAACGCCGCAGGCGCATATGATTTTCAGAAAAGCTTTAGTGACTTTTGGTAATTTAGATATCACCCCATTTTTCTTAACCTTGGGCAAGAGCTTTTTACCTTTTGGTGTTTATGGTGGTGGTGGTGTTTGGTCCGTCCCTCTTACTCGCTCGGTATTTAGACCGTCTGAAGTGCCTCAAGCCATGTTGGGTTATTACAAAAATGGCTTTAACTCCAACTTAGCCGTCTTCAGTAATCAAGGGGGCGTCAGCGGCAGTATTGCAGATTTTGTGTACAGCGTTTATTTCAATGGCACTGTTCAAGATTTGTTTAGCTACACCTTGGGCGCAGGCTACATGAATGATCTTCGCGGATTGCCTTCTGGTCTAGGGTCTGCTTATCAATCCAGTGGTGTCTTAGACTCTAGTAAGCGCGTTGGGGCTTATGATTTAAATGCAGAACTTTCTTATCAGCACTTGAACTTAACTGCTGAATATATCAGTGCAACTCGTCAGGGGATTTATAATTCTAATCTTGAAACATCAGATGCAAACACAGTGGTTCCCGGTGAAGGACAAAAAACGCCTTCGGCTTGGGAACTAGGTGCAGCTTATAACCAAGCATGGTTAGGGGCGCCGATGTATTACACCATTAGCTATTCTAGAACTTATCATATGGCTGGTGTCCCTATGGGTTGGACCTCTCAGCCTATTCCAGGTCCTAGCGCGATTGATGGTATTAAAAATGCTTGGATTTTAAGTGTGGCTCGCCAGATTCGTCCCGATCTTATCGTCGGTTTTGAGGCTCAAAGGGGTGTCACTTATGCCGATCATTTTGGTGGGTCTTATACATTAGATTTATCCATGTATTTCTAGTTATTTATAGACCCATCTGGCTATACTTTCCCGCTATTTTTGTATTGAAAAATTGAATGGCGGGAAAATGCCGAAAACAACGCACTTAAAAAAAATTGATCCAACACGGAAGTGGCATTTTATTTTTCAAATTTCTGCCGCTGTGATTCTGATGGCTTTTGTATTATTTCTCATGAGCTTTAGATCCAGCTCAGAACTGCTCTGGGCCTTAGGAGCGGGGTCTTTAGCCTCGAGTATTTTTATCGTTTTTACTTTGCCTCAATCTTTGGCAGCGGAACCGCGTCGTTTAATCGGTGGCTATTTTTTAGCCATATTAATCGGGGTGATCACCCATATTTTTTTAATGCATCTTTTTCATGCCGTGACGGCTCATTTTATTGTTCAGAATTTAAGAATTTTTTGGATCTCTTCTGCTCTGGCCATGGGAATTACGATGATTCTTATGATTATTTTTAATTGCCAGCATCCACCAGCCGCCGGTGTTTCTATTGTGCTGGTTTTAAATATTCAGGAATACACGACCGTCATTGTGATTTTATTGACCGCTATTTTATTGGCGCTCATTAGTTATTTTTTTAAAGATAAGTTAATTAATTTGTCTGGTTAATTATTTAATTTTTATATTTATTAATTTTTATCAGGAGAACTATTTAATTGGACATGATGTGGAATTTAATTTTTATTGCGGGATTTGGTTCTATGGGCTGTGTAGCCCGATATGGTGTGACGCTATTAGGCTATGAATTATTAGGCCGAGGCTTTCCTTGGGGGACTATGACGGCGAATATTTTGGGTTCTTTTTTAATTGGATTTTTAATTGTGTTAATCATCGATAAGTTGCACTTAGGTGAGATTTGGAGATTGGCCCTGATAGTTGGATTTTTAGGGGGCTTTACGACTTTCTCGAGTTTTAGCTTGGATGTCGTTCAGTTATTGCAAGATGGCTTCTGGGGTAAGTCTTTAAGCTATTTAGTTATTAGCTTGTTTTGCTCTCTTTTTGCAACGGCTTTAGGTCTGTGTTTAGCTAATAAAATTTGAAATAAAAAAGCGGGTTTTGGTGATACCCAAAACCCGCTTTTTAGTTTTTTTATAAGATTTATTTAAAGATAACCCATCCAAACATAGCGTCTACACCGTAGGCAACGGTACCCGGTGCGCAGGCCGCAATTTGCGTGAGATTGCTGGCTGGGCAGCAGCTGTTTTGAGGGTATTTTGGATTAGGATTAGCAGAAGTAGGAGTAATAATTGGGCCGCAATCCATTGCTGTCAATGTGCAAAGGTTGACTATGCAGCTCAGAACTGGATGGATCTGGACATTGTAAGCCAGGGATGATCTAAAAAGAGCGTTAGCACTTTCGGCATTGGAGTGAGTGAGCTCAACAACCGAGCTTTCTCCTGGGGTCATGCTGAAAGTGATTGCATTATTTTCAAGAGAGGGGGCATTCGTACCATCCCCTGGAAGACCGTAGTGGAAATTACCTCTATTGGGATTGTTAAACCCTAAACATTGTCCGTTTGGGTCATTATCAAAGTTGCCGCAACTAGGATCGTTTGCAGGGACGGTGATGTTGGTTGCGCTTGCATTCAAAAAGGTTATCCATCCGTTGTTTGCAAATGCAAAGGAGCTGAAAGACAGGCAGGCTGTGGCTATGGCACAGGATGAAACTAATCGACTAAAAGAGCTTTTGGCTAACATAAAAAATCCTTCTTAGGCCCCGTTGAAAACGGCAGAAATTTAACGCCATAAAAACAAAAAAATTTATAGAGGCAAAAAATGCTCATTTTTTTGAATTTTTATGCGAAAAGTTTCAATTTATATCTCGAATTTCAATTATTA
>Ga0214919_10006894_pt1 | contig 15458 bp, 17 predicted proteins | sample LL1503_MetaG_FD_177994 | JGI IMG/M metagenome (GOLD analysis project Ga0214919, IMG submission 177994) | Freshwater microbial communities from Lake Lanier, Atlanta, Georgia, United States - LL-1503 | ecosystem: Environmental > Aquatic > Freshwater > Lake | place: USA: Georgia | collected... | reverse complement strand
TCATCACATAATTAACATTTATTATATAAAACATCATCATACAATAGGATGACGCGGCCCCTTCATATAATTAACATTTATTATATAAAACATCATAACATAATTAACATTTATTATATAAAACATCATCATACAATAGGATGACGTGGCCCCCCTTCATATAATTAACATTTACTATATAAAACATCATAGTATAATGGGGGCGTAGCCCCTTCATATAATTAACATTTATTATATAAAACATCATCATATAATGAGATGTAGTCCCTTCATATAATTAACATTTATTATATAAAACATCATCACATAATTAACATTTATTATATAAAACATCATCATATAATGGGATGTAGTCCCTTCATATAATTAACATTTATTATATAAAACATCATCATACAATAGAATGACGTAGCCCCTTCATATAATTAACATTTATTATATAAAACAACATCACATAATTAACATTTATAATATAAAACATCATCATACAATGGAGGCGTATCCCTTCATATAATTAACATTTATAATATAAAACATTATCATATAATTAACATTTATTATATAAAACATCATCATATAATTAACATTTATAATATAAAACATCATCACATAATTAACATTTATAATATAAAACATCATCATATAATGGGGGCGTAGCCCCTTCATATAATTAACATTTATAATATAAAACATCATCACATAATTAACATTTATTATATAAAACATCATAATATAATGGGGGCGTAGCCCCTTATATAATTAACATTTATTATATAAAACATCATCATACAATAGGATGACGTAGCCGCTTCATATTATTAACATTTATATAATAAAACATCATCATACAATAGGATGACGTAGCCCCTTCATATAATTAACATTTATATAATAATACATCATCATATAATGAAGGCTGAGACCCTTCATATTATTAACATTTATTATATAAAACATCATCATATAATTAACTATTATTATATAAATAATCATAATATAATGGGGGCTGCGGCCCTCATATTATTAACATTTATATAATAAAACATCATCATATAATTGGGGGCGTAGCCCCTTCATATAATTAACATTTATATAATAATACATCATCATATAATGGGGGCGTAGCCCCTTCATATAATTAACATTTATTATATAAAACATCATCATACAATAGGATGACGTAGCCCCTTCATATAATTAACATTTATATAATAATACATCATCATACAATAGGATGACGTAGCCGCTTCATATAATTAACGTTTATTATAATTTTTATATATCAGTATAATATAAGATATATTAACATCTATCAATATATATAATAAAGTCATTTAACTGTTGCAGCCTTATGTTTTCTTCAGGAGACGATAGAAATAAATATAATTATATTCATTAAAAATATCTATCTATTATACATACTTTGAAAAAAAAATTGAAAAATTAAATTTTAATAATTTCTAATATTAATTTATAATACCATAAATATAAATAAGTATAAATAAATATAAAATAAATAATGAATACTGAATATAATGATAAAAATTTATTAAAAATAAATAGATGTATATCTAAATGGCTATTTATTCTTCCCAAACTATTAATAAAATGTTGTAATGAATGTAAATTAAATCATTGTGTAAAAAATATTTATTATGATAAAAAATCTACTATTGGAACATGGGAAATTATGTGTTTTAATGATATTCCTTCTGCTCCTAAAAAAATGTTATTTCCACCACCACCAGTAATGCCACCACCTCATCCACCACCACCAGTAATGCCACCACCTCCTCCACCACCTCTATATACACCAATACATCCTGAAAAAAATAATATATTATTAAATTCATTACCACCAGGATTAACTATTAATGATATATCATTACCACCAGGATTAACTATTAATGATATATCATTACCACCAGGATTAACTATTAATGATATATCATTACCACCAGGATTAACTATTAATGATATATCATTACCACCAGGATTAACTATTAATGATATATCATTATCACCAGGATTAACTATTAATGATATATCATTACCACCAGAATTAACTATTAATGATATATCATTACCACCAGGATTACCATTACCTCAAGGATTAACATTTTATCCAAGATTAACAAATAACATTAATTAAATGTTAATAATAAAATATTTTCTTTTATATTTTTCAATTATTATATAACAAACTATCAACATTATTATTTACCTTAAAGATGTTAAATATAAAAAATTGAATATTATTTTATATATATTATTTTTTTGTATTATATAAGTACCATAAACAAATAATATAAAAGAAATATTTTATATATATATATAAATTAGTAATGCCGTTTGAAGAAGAAATTAATATTGCATATTTGGAAGCTTTGAAAAGTCCAATCAAAAGTAAATATGGGGCTGTTCTTTCATATAGAGGAAGAATAATTTCTACAGGTTATAATGATGATAGAAAATTCACATCAATGTCATCACAAAATAATTTTTGTATTTTATGAAGCAAATAAGTATAGTAGGCATGCGGAGCAAAATTGTATATCAAATTGTAAAAACAAGGAAATAATAAAAAAATGTGTAATGATATTAGTAAGAATATCGCAAGAAGGGGAAGTATATCCGTGTAATATGTGTCAACACATTATAAATAAGTATAAAGTAAAGAAAGTTTATAGTTATAATATAAAATAATTAAAAAATAATTTTATATTTATAGATGAATAATAGATAAAGTAATATTAATAGAATAATAAAATTTATTATTATTTTTTGAATTTTGTATATTTTGTATATTGTATTATTAATTTTAATATTAAACAGGAATAAAATTTCATTTATAATGTAGAATAAAATTATATACATTAAAATATTATTAAAATTTTTTTTATAATTATTATTATTATGTTTATTTATATCATAATAATAAATATTTTCTAAATTTTTATTAGTACTAAAAAATTTATATGAGTCATATAAACCCAATAATATAAGTTTATCTATATCATCATCAATAGGATATAACATATGTTTAAATTTGTAAAACATATGTGGATCAAAAATTACTTTATTATAACAATTATCAAAATTGTTGCATGATAAATAATATGATAAATCTTCAGAGAATCCGCCATCTATATAATAATCATTATTTATATTTTGAAAAATTTTATAACCAGAACTATATATATATGGAATATATGAAGAAGCGAGAATACATTTAATCAAATGTTTATTTGATATAAAATTATTAAAAACAATTCTTTTTATGCCAGTCATTGTCATTTTAGACACTATAATAGAAACATTTTTTTCATTACATATTTTATATGCATTATTTGGCAATATAAATTTGCATATTTTTTTAAGAGAATTAATTATAGAATTATTTTTTTTATATTCTTTGTTTAGGATATCATATGAATACCTGCATTTATAAATATCAACATTACATGCTAATATAACAGCAGCTAAAGATCCAGCACTTGTTCCAGTAATAGAAATAATATTTTTATGATTAATATATTTATTAATAAAATAGCAACAACCGCAATAATACAGGCCTCTTAAACCGCCATTAATAAATACTATATTAATTTTTTTATTAAAATTAATATTATTTATATTATTAAAAACGTTAATATAAAAAAGTTTATTATAAATATCAATATTCATATATAAATTATTCTTAGATAAAAAATTGTAATATAAATAATATACATTTTAATATATATATTATATATTAAAATGGATACACATATGTTATATAATTTAGAGATGTCTGAAATAGAAGTTATTAATTGTTGTTTAACAACAATAATTAATATGTTAATTAAAAGAGAGTGGGTTGATAATGATTTTGATAAATATTATAAAAAAATAGCTATAATAAAAGAAACTAATAATGAAATTATTATAGAAAATACACAAAAAAACAAGATAGTTATTAAATTTTATAATAATAAATTATCAACTATAAAAAATGATAGAGAAATAGAAAACTTTTTAAATAATAATTTAAAAAATCATAAATTTTTAATAGTTAATGATGTTAGTATAAAAGCTGAAAAACAAATTGAAGAACTTAATAATTTAGAAGTTTTTAAAAAAAATGATATTATTAGAGATGTCTCACAATTTTATTTAGTTCCTATTCATAATTTATTATCTTCAGAAGATGGAGATAAAGTAATTAGTGAATATTCATTTTTAAAAAAAGACATGCAATCTATTCTTAAATCAGATCCACAAGTTAAATATTTATTTGCTCAAGTAAATGATGTTATACAAATTATAAATAATAGTGGTGGATATAGCACAAATTATAGAATTGTTATATAATAATTGTTTTTATCATAATTTCTATAAAGATATGATATAATTAATAATTATAAATGATATTATAAACGTTATATAAAAAGTATTCTAAATGAAATGTGCTTCTTTTGCTAATATTTAATCTTTTTTCAACATCAGAAGCAATTTGTAATATTTTATTTAATAATTTAACATCAAATAAATTAGAATTAATAATTTTATTTATTATTGTTTCAAGAATATCTATAGAAGATATATTTGTAGTAAATATGTTATATAGTATATATCTTGTTATTACAATAAGTTTTTCATTTATATGTTGATTATTATTTATTTTTCTTGTTGAGAATATATTTTTCATAATATCTATAAAAGTATCTATAGAAGAAGTCCATGATAGTTCATAATTTTTTATATTAAAAATTTTCATTTGTATTAGCCAAATAGTTTTTTTTAAATTAAAATCACTATTATCAATAATATTTTTTATTACATTTTTAGAAAATAATATTTTCTCATTTACTAAAATATAATATATATATGATTTAAGTTCTGATTCTGACAGATAATTAAATTTTATATTAAGACATCGTGAAGTAATAGGATCAATTAATTTAGAAATTTGGTTACTCATTAATATAAATCTACAAGTTTTATGATATTTTTCCATAATAGATTTAAGAGAGAATTGAGCATAAAAGTTAAGAGATTCAATATTATTTATTAAAACTATTCTAAATGGAAAGTTATTATTTATTATTTTTTTTTTTGCGTAATCTCTAACTATTTCCAATATAATATATTTATCTAGACCAGAATTTTTTGGTTCTATTATTAAATGATATTTTGATTGTTCTATGTCAATTTCAACTATAGCATTTCCATAACCTTTAATATAATATGTTTCAGTGAAAGTATTATTAACAGAATTATCAAAAATATCATTTAATAATAATTTTATAAAAGTATTTTTACCACTACCAGGCATACCATAAACTAATAAATGTTGCATATAATTATAATTATCATATATTTTTGGTTTATTAATTAGTTTATTAAAATCTTTTTTATTAATGATCTCTTTTATATCATTTTTATCATGAGAAATATTATTATATCCAATTATTATATTTTTATATATATTTTTATGAAATAGAATATCATCTAAACTTGTTATTTTATATTTATCTATTAAAAACATAATATATATCTATCTTAATATCTAATATTTATATTTAAATTAATAATTTTTTTCTTATACATATATTTATATGTTTAGTTTTTTAAATAATATTTCAATAATAAAAATTTATCATTGAAATTAAAAAATAACAAGTATATTATACTTTTTCTTTCTCTAAGTAATAAAAAGTATAATATAAATGTTTCTGTACCAAAAGATTAAAAAAATGTATGTAATAAACACACTATTGGCGAAATAAAATCCACGGATATGTTTAATGGGAAATCTCAAAGGATATGTAATGAAAAATCCAAGGATATTTCTGTAATGATTTCGCCAGTGTCAGATACATTGAAGGAAAATCCCAAAGGATATAAAAAATTTTTACATTTAATTATGTAAAAACCAACATTCAGAACCATATTTACAAGATCCAGATTTTGACCATGTTATACATGGTACTGTAGGGATACAATCTTTTGGATCTAAATCTTCTTCTTTGCGTTCAGGAGGATGTTTATATTTACAATCTAAATATTTACAATCGACACCTTTTTTACAATTATAATTAGAAAAGTTTTTTTTAATATTTCTGCAATTAGATAATTCTTGATGAATTTGTTGTATAATAAATGGAAAGTCATTATTATTTTTATTGCAATTGATAGGAGTTTCTTTTTGTGTGGTAAAATCTAAATCATTGAATTTTTCAATTAAAGTAGATATTTTAATAGAATGATCATAATTACAAAATTTATTATTACAATATTTGCCAAATTTACATCTTTGTTTTTTTTGAAACATATTATGAGAAAAATCAGTCATGATTTATTATTATTCAAAGATTTAAATTTATGTTTTACAATTTAATGGTAATTATAATTATAATTGTGGATTGTAATATCTATAATTTTCAATTTTTTTATTATTTATTATATCTAATATCGCTATATAACAAACATTCATTATTATTTTCTTTACATGTTTTATTATTAAAATTGTATAAAAATGATGTAAAATTATTAATATTGTTAGGATGACTTTGAGATGGCATAGGATAAAAAGATCTAATATTATTTTTAGTTTGAAAAATATCAGATGCATCATTATAAATATTATATTTAAGATTATTATGAATAATATTTTTTTGTTTTGGACATAATTTATTATCATATTTATTTAATTGTGAGTAGAGAAGAATATTACCAAAGGGGTTATTTATAGTGGAGTATCTACAGTGATTATTTGTTTTATTATTAAAAAGTATAATAAAAACATATAATAAAAAAACAACAGTTAGTAAAAAAACAACAAATTTATTTTTTTGCATAAAAATAAAAATAATTATTATTAAAAAGATTATTATTTTATATTTTTTTTTTAAATTAATAAAATAATTTATATTCATTATATAAATTATTTTATATAAAAAATATTATTGTTTATAATGAGTTATGTATTCATATTATTAAGTTTTTTATATACATATAATATATTGTATGTAAAAACCTAAAAAAATTATTATATATAAAAATAATAATATATGTTATTTATTTGTGTTAAATAAATAAATTATTAAAATAATATATAACTATATATTATTTTAATTCTACCAAAATAGTAGAATACAGACACATCGTGCCATGAGTCTTGTGATCACACTGTAAAAACTTCAGCCATTGACCAGTGTGCATGTTCCTTTCTGTGAGCAATTTTGCCACTCAGGTAATAACATGGCTCGGCTGCAAAAAGGAAAATGACACATTCCTTGTTCCCAACAGGATGAAAACTTATTGGGAAAACATTTCATTTCTCCTGTGATCCACAAGCATTTAATATTATTTGGATCAGGGCATGTGGAGTCGAGAAGAAAACAGCCATGCTTATTGCAAAACCAATATACCCCTGTCAAGTTGTAGCATTCTTTACCACAACATTCAGAGTTGTTTTGCACGATCTTGATGTTGGAATTGCACATTTTATTACGTGCATGGCGCTGTATGCAGGCATTTACTGCATCTTCTTCTTTTTTTTTCTTCACAAGAAGCACATCGCGCAAGATTTCAAGTTCATGCATTGTTTTGTCGAGATCTCCGATAGTTATGTCCTCGTACAACATGCAAAATGCATCACTTGGCATGAAAAAACAGTATGTTTTCTCCACAAGATTCAGAATGGTCGTCTTTGTGAATGACAGTGAATTGTCCTTGACGACAGCATTGACTTCTTTCATCCTCATATAAGATAAGAAATGGTCTTGTGACGTATCATGTTGCAGCTGGCTTTTTTGCATCAGACTAACCTGGTGAGCTTTCTGACGCTCCATGAAATCTTGATGCACATCGATTTTGCACTGAACCTGATCAAGAGCATTCCTGATGCTATTACAAAACCACGCTGCTTTAAAACCCGCTACTGCGACGAAAAAGGAGATCATGATAACTTCGAGTATTACACTCAAAAGTCTTGAGCCAAAATGGCTACGGTAGTAAAAAAATTATAAAGGATTTGGTATAATATTATTTATTTCAATTTTTTTTATCTATGAAGAATTTACAAGTTTAGGCATCATTCTTGTTCTAATAGTTGATCAGTATTGCCTTATGTATCATTACTATTTCTTATCATATTTGAGTTATTTGGAACTAAAACGATAGATTGTTTTAGTATAGGATCTTTTTTTTAATTTTAGTTAATAAATTATTTGAACCATGTAGATATTTTAAATAATTTCAAAAAAATTGAAATTATTAATTATATAATAATTTCTTTATAAATTTATAATACCGTAGCCATTTTGGCTCAAGTATTCCCTGATCACACAACTCCCAAACAATCACAACACCCAAACAATCACAACACCTAAACAATCACAACACCTAAACAATCACAACACCTAAACAATCACAACACACATGAAGCCGTGGGGCTTTATATGTTTTCTTGCACATTGTGCTCAGTGTTCTCAACTTTCTGGACGGGTTCAAAACCACGATGATGAAGCCATTGATACGACTTCTCCTACTCCTGACAAAAAAGATGTCAACGTCAAGGAGTTCATGTCTTCTGATCAAAGTTTAGATGCTCCTATTCAGGAAATCATGAACAATTGCATTGATGTAGGAAGTTTTGAAGACAAAGGAACTCAAGTTTATTTTAGCGATCTTCTTGACCAACGAGATATATTTATAACCAAAGAGTGTGTTAAAGACTTACATGAAATATCAGATAATGAAGAAACACGGTATTATAATAGTTTTCATGATCTGATGATACTTCTTGGAGATCTTAACACAACTCATTCAAGTGCTCTTATTGATCGATGCAATGAAGTCTATGCACGTATCAAACCTCAATATCTATCATATGTACGTTCAAAAATGAGGTATCGTGAAGCAGACCATGTTTTAAAGAGACTTGAGTATATCACAAAGACACGTGATGCTTTTAGACGTATTAAATATGCATCTGAATCATCGTCAATTGATGGTAAAATTTGTGAATATGACACAGTAGATAGTTTTACAGCGCCGATTGAAAAAATCTGTAAACTAAAAGCTGCTCAAAAAAAAAACATAGAGAATGAAAGAAAGATGACCTGTTTTGCAGAAATACAAACAAGACAGGCACGTAAAATCTTTGAACTGGAAGAGAAAATCCAAGAGATGAAAAACAATGGCTTTGAGAATGGAGATGATGATGATGATGTATAATAATTACTCGTAGAGTAGTTTTTGTAGAGAGATAATCCTTCATGGATTATCTAATGTGTGAAGGAATATAAAACAATAATATTGTTTAAAGTAAATAATATTATTTTATTTTATAAACAAATAAGATAATATTATTTAAAATGATATTTTTTTTTTTAAAGTATATATAAATAATTATTTTATTTTTCTGAAGAATTAACAACTTCAGTCATCATTCTTTCTATTTCTTTTTCTAATTGTTGAACTGTTTTGCCATCTGTCTCATTACTATTTCCCATCATATTATTCATAAATGAACCTAAAAAATCCATATTTGAGTTATTTGCTACTAAATCGATAGATTTTTTTAGTGTAGGATCTTCTTTAATTTCAGTTAATAAATTATTTGGATCAGGTAAATTTTCAACATTAATATCTTTAAATTCTTCGGTAATAGTATTAGGATTTGACAAAAGCCCCATTATTCCGCCTAATAAATCATTAATATTCATGTCTCCATTTTCTATCATATCTTGATATTTAGTGCTTATATCTTTACTCATTTCCAATATATTTTTAGAATCGTTATTATTATTATTATTTATCATAGTTTTTATATCACCTAATAATCCTTTTATTAGTATAGGAGATTTTTCTGATGGCTGTATATTCTTTTTTAATAAATTTATTAAATTATTATCTTTTAATACTTCTCCAATATTATTATTTTCTTCTCTATCATCATTATCATCATTATCATCATCATCATCATCGTCATCAATTTCATTATCATTTTCAATATTACGTTCTTCAATTTTATCCATAAGTTTAGTGATCATAGATTTATAATTTACGTTATTATTTTTTTCAATATTTTTTAAATAGGATAGATATGAAATAATTATTAGGTGTAGTAATAGCCAATTATCGTGAGTAGAATCTTCAAAAGTTTCCATTATATCGTTATCAAATATAAGATTAGTTTTAACAATTTTATAATTATAGTTTAAAAATTTATTAAAATTCTTTTTATTATCAGGGCAGTTATCTTTATAGCAAGTAATTTGTAAAATAATTTTATCTATATTTGTTGTTATTTGATCAAAATCATTATTTTTATTTGTTAATTTATTATAATTTTCTGAAATAGCTTCTACTAATTTGAATGATAATGTTTCGTCAGACATAATATATATATATATATATATATTATAAATATATATATATATAAGATAATTAATTTTTATTTTTTTTTAAGAAAATAAAAATTTAATTATTAAATTTATTTTCATCTATATAATTATTATTAATATTTTAGATGTCATTAGAAGTAGAAAATGAAATTTCATTTGATTGATCCATCATAAAGTCATTATGTATTTTTGGATAAGATGGTATAAATGTATCAAAAAATTTACTTAATTTATCATCTAACTCATCTATATTACATAATATATTTATAAAATATTTAAAATTTATTATTAAATTATTTATTTTTGTTTTTAATATTGTATTATTTTTAATTTTTTCACATATATTAAATAGACAATTACAAAGATTATTAAGATATTGTATTATCATATTTATTTTATCATTAAGAGACTCAAATATTATTAATAATTTTTCCAATTCAGTGAGTTCTTCTTCAATATTTAATATTGCACCTCCTCTTTTACGTATTTTTTTTATTAAATCGCGTTGTTTTTTTACAACAATATTTGGATGTTCTTCAACTTTTTCAATAAGTTCTTCAACTTCTTCTTTATCATATTCATGATGTTCTTTTTCAACATGTTCAATAAGTTCTTCAACTTCTTCAATATCATCATTTTCATTTTTTAATTTTGCAATTAAATCTTTTAAAAAAGATTTAATTTTAAAAATAAATTTTATATTTTCAATATAAAATTCTATTATATCAATAAAATAAATAATTTCTTTTTTTTTTTCAGTGTCATCTTCATGTTTTTTTAATAATTTTTTTAAAGATATTAAATGTTCATCTAAATGTCTTAAATATTCATCTATAGTAATTTTTTTACAATAATTTATAATTCTTTTTTTTCTTACTTCTTCTTCATCTTCTTCTTCATCTTTATCTTTTATATCATCTAATTTACTATCTGAAACGAGACCACCATTTAATATAATTTTATATTTTAAATATTTAATTTTATATTTTAAATATTTATAATAATTTTGATTAATTGTATTCATTTAATATATAAAAATATATTAAATAAAAAATATTTATAAATAAATAATTTCTATATATTGTTAATAATAATTTTTCTTCTATGTTATTACTATAAAATAAATATTTTATAATGCATTATACAATTTTGTATATTTATTTAATATCTCAAGGATAATATTATATGTTTGTTTAATTTTGTATATATACATTAGTATTATTTTTTTTATAATTTTATCTATAAAAATGATGCAATAATTATTGTATCATTTTTATAGGTTGTATTAGAGTTTCATACCAAACTTATTGGTATGGAGTGATCATTCTATCACTAAGAAGAGCAGCTTTTTTATTTTTTGTGATCAGGACTTTGTTTTTTTGCTCAATGAAATCATTCCTACTATTAGCAGCATTTTCACGATGCCTATCTTCTTCAGTGTTTATTCCACTCACCAGGCCATGTATCATTTTAGATACATCAGGATTTAATTGTTGTAAGAGTTTGTTCATATCATCGTAAATTTTAGATGTCATGATTACTCAAATATCACGTATGTCAATATCTCTTGAGCCAAAATGGCTATGGTAATAATAATATTTAATGACAATAGCAATATATTAAAAATATCAATTTTTTTATATTTAATATTTGATTTAGTTATAATTATTTTTTTGCATTTGTATGTATTAGTGAGAAAAAAGATAATATTTAATAAAATTATTATTTATAACATATATATAATGTATAAATACAATATATCATGTCTTATAGATTTGTAAAATATTTACATCATTATCTTACAATTTTTCATAACAAATGGATAAATATTAAATAAGAGAAATATAAAAACTTTACAGAAACTTAAATTCTACATGTCACATCAGTAATTTAATTGCATTTAAACATCTTCTTCAATCATTTTATTATACCATTAGCTGTCATAATTACATGTCCATCAAAAGGTAAGAATGATTGCCATACCACACTTCTCTTTTCACGAGACATCATAATTATACGTTTGGATTTTACTTTAAAAAAAACTCTTCTGAGTTATGTATTGACTACAATTAAAATTGCTTTTTTCCTTGCAACTATTATATTTATTTTCACAGTTTGTGATGCTGTTTTTATGACAGTTTGATATGCATCTACATACATATTTAATATAATAAACACACATTAAATTAAAAATCTTTATATAAAATGGTCCTTATAAATCTATCTTGTCTCATTTATGGATATCTTGCATATCAGATTTTATGAAATGTGAAGGCTATGATAATAGATAATATAAATATGCAAATTTTATTGTTTAAAATACATTATTATAGTGATAAAATATAAATTAATAAAAAAATTGAGAAATATAATTATATGATGTTTCCTTTAATTATTTGCATTACCGTAGCCATTTTGGCTCAAGTGATACAAACTCCAAGTTCTCTCTCGCGTTTATCCAAGTCATGACGGCTGCTGCTAAGATAAATGCGGGAAATATTTTCTTTCTATTTATTGCTCCCATGATCAATTATCTTTGTTCTGCCGCCGATGACACGGACCGTTGCATGATTATGTGGTGTCAGATCCAAGAGAGCTGCACTCATGGAGTCTTGGTCAGCCTTTTTGAGTTGATCAAAAACCTTGCCAACAAGAAGTCTGGCCGTGTCAAGGGATCCGACGAAGACAATGAGATAGTCCGTCTTTTAGATCAGACTGATCAAGCAGAAATGGATATGGATGCAGCCATTGCGGAGGAGGCAGCCATTGCGGAGGAGGCAGCCATTGCGGAGGAGGCAGCCATTGCAAAGAAAGCACGGTCCAAAAAGTCTTGAAGGCATTGAGAGCACAATAGGCACAGTATTCTCAGACCACGTTTCTTTTAAAAGGAGACTAATTTTAGTTTTTTTTCAAAAAAATTTTAATAATAAAAGATTATTTAGATTAAAAATAATAAAAGATAAACTTATAATTTATTTAGTTATAATACATAATAATGTAGTATTTGTATAATTTTATATATATTTTTTTTTAAGAATATAATCATTATTACATCAATTATTTAATAATATAATTAAATAAAAAAATTGAAAAAAGAATATATTAATATACTCTTTAACTTATTTTGATACCGTAGCCATTTTGGCTCAAGACGTTGACTGATTTCTTGATCACTGTCAAGGAAACATTCAAAATGCCGCATCAGTACAAACAGTATCTGCTGTACAAACCAAAAAAACAAGCGACGGCAGTTCAAGACCCAGATCCACTTCAAGAAGCCACAAAAGCTACGAATGTCTTGTGCAAGGAGTGGTGTGTAGGAAAGTGCAAAGATCCCGAGTGTGTTCATGATCACAAGATTCCACGTGCTCTTGCAGTGTATTTCGTAAATCTCGGCAAAAAAATGTGCATTCCACATTTTTGTGGGACATGTAGCAATGAGAAGTGTTCTATCCCCCACAAAGTGTCTAAAGACAACATCAATGAATTACTTGAGTTGATGATATCCGGTAATTATCCAACACAAAAAATGGTTGGAGAGTGCAAACACGGTTCAACCTGCAAGTATTTTAAATTAGGAACTTGTGGATATGAGCACACTTCACAAAATAGCAATGGCGATGCACATGAAATCAAAGCTGTTAATGAAACTTCTGAGCCATCTGTTCCATTGAACAAAAATCACGTATCCTTGATTTTCAAGGATCCCGAGCCAGAAGTTCATTCACAAAAAATGATGAATGAAGTCTCTATGCTGCAGAAATTAAGAGAGGAACACAAACAAATGCTTGCCATGCATGAAGCGGAATACACAGCAAGACTTGCCATTCAAAAGCAAGAACACGAAGATATACTATCTCGATGTGAAGAAGAATACAAAGAAAGGATTGCTATTCTGGAGAAAGAACACACTGATAGACTGGCTAACAGTGAAAAAAAACATACAGATACTATTGATGTCAGCATGACAGAAAATCATGCAGAGACTATTGCGAAGATTCTGGTTGATGACAAGCTATTGTGTTCCAATGTCATTCAAGCAATGACTGACATCAACGGCTCAGCACACAGTAAAGAAAATCATGTTGCTTCAAACATGATGGAAGACGATGAGCTTTTTACTGCACATAGTGATGAAAGTCAAACAGCAGCTATTTCAAAGATGTTGCTTGACAACGAGCTCTTGTTTTCCCAGGTTATTCAAGCAATGAATGACAGTCATGAAACTATCCATGAGGAAACACTCGTCTCAATGTTTTCAACAATACCACGAGAGCATTTGATCTATATTGGACCGTTTGCGTTGTAGAATGCCGATTCTCAGCAAAGACAAATTATATCATTGGCTCTTGTATTTGTGAGTCAGACTTTGAAAAAAATTTAATTTTAAATTTTTTTCAAAATATTCATTAAATTTTCATTTTAATGTTTCTTAATAAAAATTATATCTTTCATAAAGAAATAATTTAAAAATAGTATTAAGATTTTTAATAAACTTAATATTAATTAATATTAATTAAAAAATCAATATTAAGTTTGTCATAATAAGTAATATTATTAATTTGAATATCTATATTTGTTTTTTCAAAATAAAAATATGGATCTATTACTTTCTTTAAAAAATATTGATATTATATATAATTATCTATGTATATATTGAAGATACTAACTTTGAATGTATTTTTTATTTATTAATAAGATTAATATTATAAAATAACTATTAAATTGTAGCTAATATAAGATCTTTCTTACATTTCTTCATCATCACTAAACATATTTGCAGCTTTTAATACATCATTATCAGAACGCATCTCATCAGAAGCATAGTAAAACATTGAAGGATCTTTTGAAATTGCAGCAATTACTACTTCTTTATCATCTTTTTTCTTTTCAGATGCATATTGTAATGTATTTTCATTTTGTTTAATAGCAGCTATTACAACTTCTTTATTATCTTTTAAATCATCAGATGCGATTTCTAATGATGATCCATTATTTTTTACTGCTGCCAATACAATATCTTTATTTTTTTTAAATATATCTGATGTGTCTTTTAATAAA
>Ga0214919_10006892_pt1 | contig 15459 bp, 15 predicted proteins | sample LL1503_MetaG_FD_177994 | JGI IMG/M metagenome (GOLD analysis project Ga0214919, IMG submission 177994) | Freshwater microbial communities from Lake Lanier, Atlanta, Georgia, United States - LL-1503 | ecosystem: Environmental > Aquatic > Freshwater > Lake | place: USA: Georgia | collected... | reverse complement strand
ACAGCGCGCCGGAGACGCCGCCAAAGGTAGCACCCATTCCAAATGCAGTGAGCTTGAGGTTGCGGGTGTTGATGCCCATGGCTTTGGCGGCGATCTCGTCTTCGCGAATGGCCATCCAGGCTCTGCCAATGCGCGAGACCTCCAGCCGGTGCGATATCAATACGCTGAGCAACACCAAGGCCAAGAAAAGGTAGTAGTACAGCGACACAGATGCGAATTCAAACCCGCCGACCACCAGCTTCTTGCCCAAATCAAAGCCAAAGAAATGCAGCGAGTCGATTTGACTGACCCCCTTGGGGCCGTTGGTGATGTTAATGGGGTTGTCCAAGTTGTTCAAAAACACGCGGATGATTTCGCCAAAGCCCAGCGTCACAATCGCCAAATAGTCGCCGCGCAGACGCAGGGTGGGTGCGCCCAGCAACACACCCAATATGCCGGCCAGACCAGCCGCCAAGGGCAAGGCCACCCAGATGGGCGAATGCAGGCCCTGCGGGAGCATCGTCAATAAGACAGGAAAGGTCTCTACCAGCTGCGGTGAGTTCAACAGCCCGTAGGAATACGCGCCAATGGCAAAAAAGGCCACGTAGCCCAGATCAAGCAAACCAGCGTAACCCACCACTATGTTCAGGCCCAGGGCCAGCAGCACGTACAGCAGTGCCATATCAGCGATACGCACCCAGGCGTTTCCAAACTGTTGCAAGCCCATGGGCAATACCAGCAGCGCCAGTGCAGCCAGTGAAAAAAGGAAGAATCTTTGTTGTTGTTTCATTCCGTGCTCCTTAGGCCCGGTCGGCCACACGTTCGCCCAGCAAACCCGAAGGGCGCAAGGTAAGCACCACAATGAGCACGATGAAGGCAAAGATATCGGAGTAATGGCTGCCCAAAACGCCGCCGGTCAGCTCGCCGATGTAGCCCGCGCCGATCGACTCGATCAAGCCCAGCAAAATCGCCCCCACCACCGCTCCTGCCAGGTTTCCGATACCACCGAACACCGCCGCCGTAAAGGCTTTGAGGCCCGGCAAAAAGCCCATGGCGTGCTGCGCCGTGCCATAGTTGGACGCGTACATCACGCCGGCAATAGCGGCCAACACAGCGCCAATCACAAAAGTGGCAGAAATCACCACATCCGGCTTAACGCCCATGAGGCCCGCCACGCGCGGATTCTCGGCCGTTGCGCGCATGGCGCGGCCTAACTTGGTGTAATTCACCAGCCACATCAGCACCGCCAGGGACACGGCCGTAAAGCCCAAAATCATGACCTGAGTGGGCGTGATGACCGCGCCCGCAATGTCAATCGGTGTGTTGGGCAGCAACGTGGGGTATGACTTGTAGTTGGGCTTCCAGATGATCATGGCCAGCGTTTGCAGCAAGATCGACATGCCGATGGCGGTAATCAGGGGTGCGAGCTTGGGGCTGTTGCGCAGGGGCCGGTAGGCCACCTTCTCGATCACGAAGTTCAGCGAGGCCGCCACAACGCACGCAATCAGCAGGGCGATGATCAAAATCACAAAACCGGGCGTGCCAGGCATGGACTCTTTCATCAGCCCGATGATCGTCCAACTGGTCAAGGCCCCCACCATCATCACCTCGCCGTGGGCGAAGTTGATCAGGTTGATGATGCCGTACACCATGGTGTAACCCAAGGCGATAAGCGCATACATGCTGCCCAGTACCAGGCCATTAATGACCTGCTGTATAAAAATATCCATTACAAACCTTTTGCGAAGTTCTTGTGTTTGAACCAATGTGGCCGCGAACACGGGTGGCGTCACGCCTTTGATAGCACTAAACCGGCCAGTCCCCATGGATTGCGGGGCAACGGTTCACGCAGGAGACGATTTTAGCCACCAGCCGCACTGCGGTGGCGCCTCAGCGGCGCGGGTTTACCCTCCACAGTCTGCATATCGGCACCATGAACGCGCTTGGTCGCGGCCCAAACCGGTGTGCACCACGCTGCGGTTCTGGCGGATGCCAATAAGCCGTCCCTAGCGCCGCCGCACGTAGTGCTGATAGCTCTCAATCCAATCCTTGGCCGTGGCCTGCTGTGCTTGCCGCAATGGGAGTAGGCCAGCACACACCATGCGGTGCAAAACGCCCTCAAGTTGGTCTTTTTCACGTGCCGACCACCGGCCCTGGCGGGGCTGTGGCCACAGGTTGTTGGTGTCGCTGGCAGCGCCTCCGATGCTCAAGGCGATCAGGTGATCCTCCTCGTATTGCCTTGGATTGCGGTCCTCGTAGCCATACCGCGCCATTTGCAGCTTTTTCAATCGGTCGGTGTAGTTGGAGTGGGGCCGGATGGTCTTGGTGTAGCCCCGAGCACAAATGGTGGTGGCAATGGTGTCTGGGTTGACCTCAGGGTTCAGCGCCCCGGGGGTGATCAGTGGGTCGGGCAGCCCGTCCGCACAGGCGCCCACCCACGCCCAGACCATCACCAGAAAAATTGGCAAATTTGCGTTTTTTATCGACATAAACGTGATATTTGCACAAATTCGTGCAATCGCACCGATTAAATCTGCCTGGGTCCGCGCTTGGGTGCGACGCGATCAGACCCCAAGGGGTCCGGGAACTGCCAGGGCCTAAGGGTTAGCCCCAACTTTCCATCAAATACCATCACGCAATTTTTTGAAGACGAAGCCACTCCCTCGATAGACTCCCCCTAAACGACTGTTGACAGATCAACTTCCATCAACCCGCCCCGAGGAGACAACACCATGAGCGACAGCCTGGGCTTCGAACCAGACGCAGCGGTGCGTTGCAGGGAGTTCCGCATCGGCGCCATCGGTGCAGGCTTCATCATGGCCGACGTGCAGTTGGCCGCTTACCATGATGCCGGCTTCCCGGTCTGTGCGATTGCCTCGCGTACGCCAGCGAAGGCCGCAGCGGTTGCAGATCGCTGGGGTATTCAAACCGTGCACCACACGCCCGAGGAACTGATCCGCGACCCCCAGGTCGAGATCGTAGATATCGCATTTCCGCCAGATCAGCAGCCGGCGCTGATTCGCCTGGCGCTACAGCAGCCGCACGTCAAGGCCATCCTGGCGCAAAAGCCGCTGGCACTGGACCTGGCCACGGCGCGCGCGCTGGCGGCCGAGGCCAAGCAGGCCGGCAAGCCCCTTTCGGTGAACCAGAACATGCGTTTCGACCAGTCCATCCGCGTGCTCAAGCAACTGCTAGTGCGCGGCGACCTTGGCGAGCCGGTGCTGGCGACGATCGAGATGCGGGCCGTGCCGCATTGGCAGGAGTTTTTGCAAAAGTACGGCCGGTTGACCTTGGCCAACATGAGCGTGCACCACCTTGACGCGCTGCGCTTTCTTTTCGGTGAGCCGCAAGACATTTACACCGCGGCGCGCACGGATCCACGCACCGGCTTCGCGCACAACGACGGCATCGTTTGCTCGACGCTGCGCTTCAAGAGCGGCCTGCTCGCCACGAGCATGGAGGACGTGTGGAGCGGCCCGACCGACCCCGGCTTCGATTCCGACATCTTTATCAAGTGGCGCGTCGAGGGCACCGAAGGCTTAGCCCAGGGCACGCTTGGCTGGCCTGACTACCCGACCGGCAGCCCCAGCACGCTGCGCTATTGCTCTAAGCACGCCACCGCCGGTCAATGGGTGCAGCCGACCTGGGACACACGCTGGTTCCCGCAGGCCTTTGCCGGCGTGATGGAGCAGTTGCAATGGGCCGTCAAGACCGGCGCAGAACCGTTGCTGTCGGTGGCCGACAACGTGAAAACCATGGCCTTGGTCGAGGCGGGCTACCGCTCGATCGAGGAGCGGCGCGCAGTGGCATTGTCGGAATACGCCGACACGGCAAGTTAAACCTTTCACCCCCTTAAACACAACCGGAGACAAGCATGATTCAATTGGGCATCTTCAGCGGATATTTTCCTTACGCACTGGAAGAGTCGGCGCGGCGCATTAGGTCGCACGGCTTCAATACCGTGCAGCTCGATCTGGCGTTCAAGGACATGGACCTCGCGACCCCCGAATCGATCACGAAGGCGAAATGCAACCGCATACGTGACACCTTTCGCGAGCACAACCTACCGGTCAGCTGCGTCTCGGGCTACACCAACATCTGCCACCCGGACCGCACCGAGCGCACCAAGCGCAACAACTACCTGAAGGCCATCCTGCGCCACGCCCGCGACTGCGGCTCACCCTACGTCATCAGCGAGACCGGCACCGTCAACCCGGAAAGCGATTGGAGCAGCCACCCCGACAACAAGTCGGAACGCACCTACGAAGACTGCGTTTCGGTGGTGCGCGAACTGGCCCAAGAAGCCTACGACCATGGCGCGATGTTTCTGTTGGAGACTTATGTGAACAACATCATCGGCTCGGTCGAGGAGACGCTGCGCCTGTTCTCGGATGTAAACCACCCGGGCCTGGGCCTTCTGATGGACCCAACCAATTACTTTGAGACCCACAACATCGACGCGATGGACGGCGTGCTAAACCAGATGTTCGATGCGCTGAGCGACAAAATCCGTATCGCCCATGCAAAGGACGTCATGCGCAACAGCGGCAGCGACAAGTCGGAAAAGTTCGCCGACATCGATGCGTCCGATGCCCACGCTTTTCGCGGTGTCGGTGAGATCGAGCTGCCAGCACCCGGCCTGGGCGTGTTGAACTACAGCCTGTACCTCAAGCGCCTGGCCAAACACCACCCGAACATCCCGATCATCATCGAACACCTCGACGAGGCCGATGTGCCGCGCGCGAAGAAGTTTCTCGACAAAAAGCTAGCCGAGGTCGGTGCTTGACCCAGCTCTTTGGCCGCAGCCACTCGCGCCGCGAACTCGCGGCGCGTGCCGGTTCGCTCGCACAGTTTGCAGGCGTGCAGCTGAGTACGCTGGGAGACGGTGTCGAGCGCGGCATTCGCTGCCTCGAATTTCGCACCGGCACCGGATTTAGCTTTCGGGTGCTGGTGGACCGGGCCATGGACGTCGGCGCCTGCGAGTACAAAGGCGCGGCGATCGGCTGGCAATCGCCCACCGGCTTTCGCCATCCCGGACTGCACGAGTATTCCGATGAAGGCGGCTTGTCGTGGTTGCGCTCTTTCTCGGGCCTGATCGTCACCGGGGGCCTGGACCACACCTTGTTCATGGACCGCGACACGGCGGACCACTACCACTACACGCCGCGGCCTGCGGTGGATAGTTCGCTGCATGGCCGCATTGCCAACATCCCGGCGCGCCTTACCGGTTATGGCGAGCGTTGGGACGGCGACGAGTGCGTGCTCTGGTGCGAAGGCGTAGTGCAACAAGCAACGGTGTTCGGAGAAGACCTGCACCTGGTGCGGCGCTATGAAGCGCGCGTGGGTGAGTCGGCGTTTACGCTGCACGACCGGGTGGTAAACCACGGCTTCTACCGCACCCCGCACATGTTTCTGTATCACATCAATGTCGGCCACCCGGTGCTTGACGAAGGCAGCCGCTATGTCGCCCCAGTTCGCCATACGCCTTGGGCAGCGCATGCCGCCGCATTGCAGGCACAGCAGGTCGGCTACCGCACCCAAAGTGCGCCCAAGCCGAACTTCCACGAGCAGGTATTCGAGCATGCGATGGCCGCCGACGCGCAAGGCAAGATCCCGGTCGGTTTGGTGAACCCAGGGTTCGATGGCGGTCGCGGCATCGGCTTCACGGTCGAGGTGAACCGCGACGAGTTTCCGTACCAGTTCCAGTGGCAGAACTACCAAGAGGGTCAGTACGCCATGGGCATCGAACCCAGCACCAACCATGTGCTGGGCAAACCGTTCGCCAAGACCCGCGATGAACTGCGCTGGCTCGAACATGGCCAAGAACGACGCTACACCACACGTTTCGGCGTGCTCGATGGCAGCGCCGAGATTCAGGCCTTCGAGCGCCGTGTTCAAGCCATTTGCGCCCAACCAGCCCAAGAGTTCCCGCCCGTCACGGGGCGTTGGGATGACTGAAATCGCCTCGGTGGTGCCCGCCTCCGGCCACGGCCGGACGCGGGTGACCGATATCGCCCGGCTTTCGGGCTTATCCACGGCCACCGTGGACCGGGTATTGAACCAGCGCAAAGGCGTGCGCCCGGCGACGGTGCAACGCGTGCTCAAGGTGGCTGCCGAACTGGAATACCTGCCCGAGCAGGACCTATACAACATGATCCGGCCGCGGCCGATGCAGCTCACCTTCCTTTTGCCTGCTGGCATCAACCGCTTTATCGGCATGCTGGGCGACTACATCGAGATCAACGAGGAGCAGTTTGCGCCCTTCAATGTCCAGTGCCGGCGCCAGGTGGTCGAGGGTTTTGACCCGAAGGTGCTGGCCGAGAACCTTCTGCACTATGGCCGACGCACCGAAGGCATCGCTTTCATCGCCCTCGAACACCCACTGGTGCGGGAGGCCGTAAACACCCTTGTGGATGAAGGCATACCGGTTCTGACATTGGTGTCCGACCTATCGAACTCGAAGCGTGCGGCGTACGTGGGGGTCGACAACCGGGCCGCCGGGCGCACTGCCGGTTTCTTTCTGGGCCGCTTCCTAGGTCAGCAGCGCGGCAAGGTGGCGATGATCGCTGGCAGCCTGAGCTACCGCGGTCACGAAGAACGCGAGTTGGGCTTTCTGCAGCTGTTACAGGAGGTGTTTCCGAACCTGCAGGTGCTCGACCTGCGCGAGGGTCAGGACGACCCAAACAAGAACTACCAGCAGACCCGTGCGCTGCTGGCCCAACACCCGGACCTGATCGGCATTTACAACATCGGCGGGGCGTCCGACGGGGTGGCGCGGGCCATCAAGGAAGCTGATCTCAAACACCGCGTGATGTTTATCGGCCACGAGCTAACGCCCGACACACGGGGTTTGCTGATCGACGGCACGATGGACGCCGTGATCAACCAAAACGCCCAGATAGAAATCATGAACTGCGTGCGCATCTTTGCCAACCTGCGCGAGGGCAAGGCGCCGCTGGCTGGGATAGAAGCCGTGCGCGTGGGCGTCATCGTGCGCGAGAACCTGCCCTGAGCACCGGGCCAGAACACGAACACCAACAACAAGGCAGAACCTGATGAACATGAACGGCAAAAAAATGCTGATTACCGGCGCGGCTGGCGGCCTGGGAAGCACCGTCAGCTGGGCCTTCGCCCGCGCCGGCGCTACGGTCTACGCACTCGACCACGACGCCGAGAAGGGAAACCGTCTGTTGGCGTTGGGTAGCGCGGAGTCGCCCGAGTGCACCGCCCGCATGCACTTCGTGCGCGGCGACCTGTCCGACCTGTCGACTCTGCGAACACAACTCGACGCCCTGATGGTGCAGGCCGATGGCATTGACGTGTTGATCAACAACGCGGCCATCTACCCGTCCAAGCCGATCGAGGCTTACAGCATCGAAGAGCACCAGTTGGTGCAACGCGTAAACGCCGATGCTGCGCTGGTCTGCGTGCAAGCGGCGCTGCCGTTCATGAAACGCCGGCAGACCGGGCGCATCATCAACGTGCTGAGCATCACGCTACACGGTGGGTGGGCCGATCTGCTGCCCTACGTGACCTCAAAGGGCGCACTGCTGGGTATGACGCGGGCACTGGCGCGCGAGCTAGGACGCGATGGCATTACCGTGAACGCGGTCAGCCCAGGCGCCTTCCCCACCGATGCCGAAAAAATTCACCCCGACCCCGAGGGCTACCAGCGCTTCGTGCTTGACCACCAGGCGATCAAACGCCGTGGTCGGCCGCAGGACATTGCCGATGCGATGCTGTTCCTGGCGTCCGAGCAGGCCAGTTTCATGACCGGCCAGACCCTGAACGTCGACGGTGGTTGGGTGATGGATTGAGATTGCCATTTTTTAATTTAGGACAGATACAAGCCCATGACCCCACGTTCCATTCTTCAAGGCTACCGCGTGCTCGACTGCTCGATCGCCATGGCCGGTCCGTTCGCCGCGCAACGCCTGGGCGACCTCGGCGCCGATGTGATCAAGGTCGAGCCAGTGGGCGGCGAATGGCAGCGCCACATGCCTGCCGGCGGTGCCACAGGGAAACGCATTAATGCCTCCTTTATCTCACTGAACCGCAACAAGCGCAGCCTCGCAATCGATCTGAAGGCGACCGAAGGCAAGGCACTTTTGGCTGATCTGGTGAAGAATTCCGATGTGTTCTTGCAGAACTACCGCCCCGGCGTGGCTGAGCGGCTGGGTGTGGACTACAAGACGCTGGCGGCCATCAACCCCAAGCTGGTCTACGTCTCGATATCGGGGTATGGCGAAGACGGGCCCTACAAGAACCGACCCGGGCAAGACCTGCTGCTGCAGGCCATGAGCGGCGCGATGATGTCGGCGGGGCGCGACGGCGACCCACCCATGCCGGCTGGCCAGTACCTGGTCGACGCCGTGACCGCGTCCACTGCCTTCGAAGGCGTGCTGGCAGCGCTGCTGCACCGCGAACGCACCGGAGAGGGCCAACTGGTACAGGTCAATATGCTCGACGCGATCGTGGCATTGCAGATGCAGGAGTTCTCGGTCCACACGGTGGGAGGTAAACCGCAGCAGCGCTCGCAGGAGCCGCATGCGCATGTCTACATCCGAGCGCCCTACGGCGTCTTCGCCAGTTCCGATGGCTACCTTGCGCTGGCCTTCCCGCCGCTGGGCAAACTGGCCGCCATCATCGACGCGCCGCTTCTCGCGACGATGAACGACCAGACTGACACGTTCACGCGCCGCGACGAGATCTTTGCAATCACCAGGGACCGCCTGAAGACGCAAACCAACGCCCACTGGCTCACGGCCTTCGATGCGCAAGACATCTGGGCCGCTCCGGTGCTCGGATATGCCGACGTGTTAGCCGACCCGCAGATCGCACACAACGGCACCTTTGTCGAGTACGAACACCCGACCGAAGGGCGGGTCAAGACGCCGGGCTTTCCGATCCGCTTTTCCAAGACGCCCTCGCGCGTGGAGCGCGGTGCGCCGATCACCGGCCAGCACAGCCGCGAACTGCTGCGCGAGCTCGGCCTGAGCGACGCGCAGATTACGGAGCTGATCGAACGCAAGGTGATCGGGGAGCAGACGCTTTGAATCCAGCACCGGTGTACCGGGGCCTGACCTGGGACCACCCGCGCGGCTACGCAGCACTCGAAGAAGCGGCGTCACAGGCGCGCTCGCGCGGCGATATTGACATCACCTGGGAGCGACAGCCGCTCGAAGGCTTCGAGTCCAGCGCCATCGATGAACTGGCCGAACGCTACGACCTGATCGTGCTTGACCACCCGCATGTTGGCGATGCGGTGGCCGCCCAGTGCCTGCGGCCGCTGGACCAATGCTTCGATGCGGACCAACTGGGCGCGTGGTGCGCCGCCAGCGTCGGCCACAGCTTTGACAGCTACCACTTGGCCGGCCACCAATGGGCTTTGCCGCTCGACGCCGCGACACAGGTGGCCGCCCTGCGTGCCGACCGCATCGAAGGGCCGGTGCCAGATACCTGGCTCGATGTGCTGGCGCTGGCCAGGCGCCAGCCGGTCGGCCTGTCCTTGGCCGGGCCGCACGCGATGTTGAGCCTGTTTAGCATCGCCGCAGCACACGGTGCGAGGCCCGCCTCCGACGATCCGGACACACTCTTTAGTGGTGACGGTGCAGGCGCCGCCTGGGCGCTGTTGCGCGAGCTGCATGCTGTTGCCGATGCCCGCCATGCGGCACTGAACCCGATTGGCCTGTTGGGCGCGATGGCGCGACCCGATGGCGTGGTGTATTGCCCGCTGGTCTACGGTTATGTCAACTACACGGTGGCCCATAACGGCGGCGCAGCGCTGCGCTTTGCCGAGGCTCCAGCCGGGCCAACGGGTCAACGCGGCTCGACCCTGGGCGGCACCGGCGTGGCGGTGTCAAGCCGCGCCGCGTGGACCCCGGCGCTGCGCGACCACCTCACATGGCTGATGAGTCCGACCGTGCAGGCCGGCCTGATCCCACAGCACCAGGGCCAGCCCAGTGCCCGCGCGGCCTGGGAAGACGAAACAGTAAACGCCAGCCGGGGCGGCTTTTTCCAGCGCACGCGCCAGACCACCGAGCAGGCGCTCGTGCGGCCGCGCCACGCTGGCTACATCGCTTTCCAGACAGCGGCCTCCGCCGCAGTGCGTCAGGCGCTGGCAGACCGAGCGAGTGCCACCAACGTGCTCGCCACATTGCAGGCATTGCACGAGCGCCACCACCAGGCGGGCGCACCCGCCTGATCCATCCGAACACTTGCAAGAAAGCCCGCCATGTCCAACACTGTCATATTTGAGTTGAACGACCGCATCGCCACGATAACGCTCAACCGCCCCGAGAAACTCAACACCGTCACGCCAGAGATGGCACAGGCGCTGACCGCCCATGTGCACGAGGTCAATGCGCGCAGCGACGTGCTCGCGCTCGTGCTCACCGGTACCGGCGACAAGGCCTTCTGCGCTGGCAGCGACATCGCAGAGCTGGACACCTACGACTCACCCTGGGAATTTCGCAACCGGGCCGACTACTGCGACGCGATCCGGGCGCTGCGCAAGCCGGTGATTTGTGCGATCAACGGCTATGCGCTGGGTGGCGGCCTGGAAACTGCCATGGCGTGCGACATCCGCATCGCCGCCGACCATGCGCGGCTTGGCGCGCCAGAGGTCAAACTCGGCTGGATCGGCGGGGGCGGTATGAGCTACCAGCTGGCGCACAGCATCGGCCCGTCGAACGCCGCACTGATGGTGATGGGTGGCGACCCCATTAGCGCCCAGCAGGCCTTCCAATGGGGTTTGGTCAGTGAGTTGCACCCCGCTGGCGAGCTGCAGGCGCGCGCGCGGCAGATCGCGCTGCTGCTGGCACAACGCCCGCCGATCGCGGTGCAGACCGCCAAGGCCAACCTGCGTGCCGCGTACGCGATGCCGCTGGACACGGCTATCCAGTACGAGCGTGACTTGCAAACCATCTGCTTTGCCACCGAGGATGCGCACGAAGGACGCGCGGCGTTCAAGGGCAAGCGTCCCGGCGTTTTCAAGGGCCGCTAAGGCCTACCGGCAGCCGACACTCCACCGCATTGAGGAATTGCATGACACGCTCTATAACGCTCGCCCAAACACTGCCGCAGGACGCCGCAGACGCCTTGCTGGTTGGCAGGGCCTGGGTGCCCGGTGCAGGCGGCGGGCCCACACTGGTTTCCGTTCGGGCGGGCCAGCTCATCGACATCAGCCGCCTCGCGCCGACCATGGCCGGCCTGCTCGCCCTGCCCGATGCAGCGCAAGCCGTGCGCAGCGCCCTGCAGGGCGCAAAGTGCCCGGCGCTCGGCGCGCTCGGCGACTGGCTGGCATCGACTTGCAGCCATGGGCCGGACCCAGAGCATCCGCACTTGCTGGCACCGAATGACATTCAGGTTGTGAAGGCCGCAGGCGTAACCTTCGCGGCCAGCATGGTCGAGCGTGTGATCGAGGAAAAGACGCGGGGTGACGCCGCGCAGGCCGACGCGGTGCGCCGTCAGGTGGCGGCCGAGGTGGGCGACAACCTGGCGGCCATCCGCCCCGGCTCGCCGCAGGCAATGCAACTCAAGCAAGTGCTAATCGCGCAAAACCTGTGGTCGCAGTACCTGGAGGTGGGCATCGGACCGGATGCAGAGATCTTCACCAAGGCAGCGCCGCTGGCCTCGGTGGGTACGGGCGTGCAAGTCGGGTTGCACCCAGGGTCGAAATGGAACAACCCGGAGCCCGAAATCGTGCTGGCAGTGTCGCCAGCCGGGCAGATTGTGGGTGCCGCGCTCGGTAACGATGTAAACCTGCGTGATTTTGAAGGCCGCAGTGCGCTGCTGCTGGGCAAGGCCAAGGACAACAACGGCTCCTGCGCGATCGGGCCCTTCATTCGCTTGTTCGATAACAGCTTCGGCCTTGACGACGTGCGAAGCGCGGTGATCGAATTGACGGTTCGTGGCGAGGGCGGCTATGTGCTGACCGGGTCGAGTTCGATGGCCTTCATCAGCCGCGACCCACTCGAACTGGTGGGCCACGCAATGGGCGCGCACCACCAGTATCCGGACGGCATCATGCTGTTTTGCGGCACGATGTTCGCGCCAGTAGAAGACCGGGACGGCCCGGGACTGGGCTTTACGCACCACCTGGGCGACGAAGTGGTGATCGCTAACCCGCGGCTCGGCGCGCTGGTCAACTGGGTCGGCCGCAGCGACCTGATTCCAAACTGGACTTTCGGCATCAGCGCGCTCATGGCCAACTTGGCCCAACGCGGGCTGCTGGGCCCCACAGCGACATCCAGCTCTTAGGCCCCAGTAAGAACATAAACTACCGCTTTATTGGTTTATGTCGGCACGCATGGAGCTCCTTCCTCTTGTACAGCGCGTGATCGATGCTGTGACTGACCATTGCTAATTACCTCACCATCCCCTCAACCCACGAGAGAAATAATGACCTACCCGAACACCCAGCTCTTCATCAACGGCGAATGGAAAGATGCCGCAGACGGCCGCACCCTGGCCGTTTTTAACCCGGCCACCGGCAAGGAAATCGGGCGTGTAGCCCAGGCGGGCAAGGCCGACCTGGACAAGGCGCTCGAGGCGGCACAAAAAGGCTTCGAGACCTGGCGTGACATGACGGCAGCCGAGCGCAGCAAGATCATGCGACGAGCGGCCGACCTGATGCGCCAGCGTGCTGGCGATATCGCAAGCCTGTTGACCCAGGAACAGGGCAAGCCGCTGGTCGAAGCCAAGGGCGAGGCCATGGCCGCCGCCGACATCATTGAGTGGTTCGCCGAAGAGGGTTTTCGCGTCTACGGGCGCATCGTGCCGTCGCGCGCAAGCCTGGCGGTGCGGCAGATGGTGTTGAAAGACCCCGTCGGACCGGTAGCTGCCTTCACACCATGGAACTTCCCGATCAACCAGGTGGTTCGTAAGGTGGGGGCCGCGCTGGCGGCAGGCTGTTCGATGCTGGTCAAGGCGGCCGAGGAAACACCGGCCGCTCCGGCCGAATTGATTCGCGCCTTTGCCGACGCTGGCATTCCACCCGGCGTACTGGGTTTGGTGTATGGCAACCCGGCCGAGATTTCGAGCTACTTGATCCCCCATCCCGTGATCCGCAAGATCACCTTCACGGGCTCGACCCCGGTGGGCAAGCAGTTGGCCGCGATGGCCGGCCAGCATATGAAACGTGTGACGATGGAGCTGGGCGGCCACGCACCGGTGATCATCGCCGAGGACGCGGATGTGGCGCTGGCAGTGAAGGCTGCAGCCGGTGCGAAGTTCCGCAATGCTGGGCAGGTCTGCATCTCGCCGACCCGTTTCCTGGTGCACGAGAGTATCCGCAACGAATTCGCCACGGCATTGGCTAAGCATGCGCAAGGCCTGCAAGTCGGCGACGGGATGTCCGAAGGCACGCAAATGGGCCCGCTGGCCAACCCACGTCGTGTGACGGCAATGGCTGAGTTCACCCGCGATGCCCTCGAACGCGGTGCTACGTTGCTCTCGGGTGGAGACCGCATCGGAGACACGGGCAACTTTTGGCAACCCACGATCCTGACGGACGTGCCGAAGGACGCCAAAGTGTTCAACGAAGAGCCTTTCGGGCCGATGGCCGCGATTCGCAGCTTCAACACGCTGGACGAAGCGATTACCGAAGCGAACCGCCTCCCCTTCGGTCTGGCAGGCTATGCGTTCACCCGGTCGCTGAAGAACGCCGACTTACTGGCCCGGCGCGTGGAAGTGGGCATGCTGTGGATCAACATGCCAGCTATGCCATCCGCCGAAATGCCCTTTGGCGGCGTGAAAGATTCGGGCTACGGCTCGGAGGGCGGACCCGAGGCAATCGAGGCATACCTCAACGTGCGCTCTGTGGCCGTGATGAACGTGTGACCGAGCGCGTCGGCGCCTACTGGCCCTCAAGCCTTTCGTCGCATCCCCATCCGGCGCGGTAGGTAGTAGGGGTCGGCACCACCGTCCGAACTGGGGCGTAGCCAGCACAGTGCGTCGTCATCGCGGGGACAGGGCGTTTTCGATCAAAACGGCGACAATATCCTCCACCCCTGCCCCGCCCGCCATGGAACGTATTCCCCTCTTCCCCCTCTCGCACGGCGTCTTTCCCGACGGCGTGCTGCACCTGCAAATCTTTGAGGTGCGCTACCTGGACCTGATCCGGCGCTGCCACCGCGAGCAAACACCGTTTGGCGTGGCTTGGTTGGAGCAAGGCAACGAAGTAGCGGTACCCGGTCAGGTGCCCCGCCTGCACACCGTGGGCACGCTGGCCCATATTGAAACGCTGGAAACCCTGCAAGCGGCGCTGCTGCGGGTGCGTTGCTCAGGCGGTCGGCGCTTTACCCTGGGCGCCACTGAGGCGGGGCCCTACGGCGTGTGGTACGGCCAGGTGCACTACCTGCCCGCAGACCTACCCACATCCATTCCATCCCCACTGCAGCCCCTGGCCAACCGTCTGGGCAAAGGCATCGCCCAAGCGCAGGCCGACCAACGTCTGAGCGAACTGCCCCTGCAAGCACCCTACCGTCTGGATGAATGCGGCTGGGTGGCCAACCGCTGGGCCGAACTGCTACCGCTCTCGGTGGAGGAAAAACTGACGCTGCTGGCCGTAGTGGGTCCGTTGGCGAGGCTGGCGCAGGTGAGCCAGTATTTGGGAGCGGGAGCGGGGGATTGAAACACGTAGTCGGCTTTGCTGGGCTTTTGCCGACCCCAGACTTGCCCCAACTATCGCGGCAAACTTGGCGCGGCAGTCGCCGCGCCCATGTGCAACTGATGCACGACAACTCTTGAATTACTGCGCCGTGTGGACCCAGTTCTCTACTTCCAGCGCAGGCACCCGTGCGAACTCCCCCATGTTGTTCGTCACCAGCACCAGGCCTTCGCTGCGGGCGTGGGCTGCAATGTGCATGTCGTTCACTCCGATAGGCTGGCCGAGTTTTTCCAAAGCGGCTCGAATGACTCCGTAATGCTGCGCGCCCTTAGGGCCATAGGGCAGAACTTCTAGGCGACTGCAAAAGTCCTCGATGGCGGCTAGGTTTTCGCTCACGCGGCCACTTTTCTCCGCACCATGCAACAGTTCAGCAAGGGTAATAGAGGAAATTGCCATGCGCCTAGCGTTGGCGTTGAAGGTGGAAAGCACCTCGACCGGTCGCCGCTTCAACACGTAGATGACGATGTTGGTGTCTAGCAGGTAACGAAGCATCAGAGCGCCTCTCGCTCCGGCTGGTGCTGGGTGGCGCGCTCGGGCAGGAAGTCGTCGCTAACTTTGGGGCCACCCAGAAAGAAGCTGTCCCAGGTTTGGCCGAGCGGGGCGATGATGCGCTCGTTACCTTTGACGCGTATCTCTACCTTCTGGACACCCTCGGGTAAACGCACGTCCAAAGGGAGGCGAACGGCTTGGGTACGGTTATTGACGAAAACAGTACCAATGGACATGACTAGCTCCTGAGGAAAAGTATATGGCAATTGTATATAGCAGCTCTGCGGCAGTCAATTGGGCGATTTCCAAAGCTCTCGGCT